>Ga0209479_1000048_pt1 | contig 296224 bp, 221 predicted proteins | sample DewCreD2012metaG_2_FD_184112 | JGI IMG/M metagenome (GOLD analysis project Ga0209479, IMG submission 184112) | Hot spring sediment bacterial and archeal communities from British Columbia, Canada, to study Microbial Dark Matter (Phase II) - Dewar... ... | reverse complement strand
CAAGTGTTTGAATCTCCTGTCCAAGGAAATCATAAATTTTTAGTGTAGTTAATCCATCTTCTGGAATTGTGAACTCAAATGTTGTTGATGGATTAAACGGATTTGGATAGTTCTGTTGAAGTGAAAAGATTTTTGGTATTTCAGTGTTTATTTCAACTTCATTTGAATATGAGAAAGAGCCATCTATATCAATCTGTTTCAAACGATATTTAATTTTTCCCGATGGAGGATTTTTATCTGTGAATGAATATTCTTTTAATGAATTTGAATTTCCATTTCCTGAAACAAATCCAATAATTCTCCATTCTTCATTGCTACTTTTACATTCTATATCAAATCCATAATTATTTACCTCAGTTGCTGTCTGCCAGTTTAGAATTACATTGTTTTTTGAAACTACTCCAAAAAAATTAATTAATTCTACTGGCAAAAGCCCCATTGAAGTTTGATTTACAGCAACGGGTTCATTTGAATTTGTCGTGGTTGTATTACCCAATTGTCCGAAAGTATTAAAACCCCAAGTATAAAGGGTTCCATCAGAAGCAAGAGCAATTGTATGATAATAACCACCAGCAATTTGAGTTACCGTTTTACCACTTAATACTCCACTTGTAATAATTTCAACAGGTACACTGCTTGAAGTGTAATTCCCATTACCAAGTTGACCGTAACCGTTATATCCCCAGGTGTAAACATTTCCATCAGAGCTTAATGCAATTGAATGACTGAGTCCACAAGCAATTCTGGAAATTACCTTACCACTTAAAACTCCACTTGTAATGACTGCAATTGGTACATTACTACCTGTTCCAGTACTGCCATCGCCCAATTGACCATTAGGATTATATCCCCATGAATAAATTGTTCCATCAGAAGCTAATGCCATCGAATGACTGGTTCCACCGGCAATTTGAGTTATAGTTTTGCCGTTTAATACACCACTTGTGACAACTGCAACCGGTACATTACTACTTGTGTTTGTACCATTTCCTAATTGACCGTAAAAGTTATAGCCCCATGAATAAACTGTTCCGTCAGAAGCTAATGCGGTTGAAGAAAATGACCCTGCAGCAACTTTGGTAATTACTTTTCCACTTAAAACTCCGCTCATAACCACTGCAACAGGTACATTACTGTTTATCGCCGTAGTACCATTGCCCAATTGTCCATCTGAATTGAATCCCCAGGTATAAACTGTTCCATCAGAAGCTACTGCAATTGAATGATAACCTCCACAAGTAACGTACACTATTGTCTTTCCGCTTAATACTCCACTTGTAACTACAGAAACAGGTACATTACTGTCTGTATTATTTCCATTGCCTAACTGTCCATAATAATTATAACCCCAGGTATATACTTTCCCATCTGAAGTCAGAGCAATAGAATGAAATATACCGCTGGCAATTTGAATTATAGTCTTACCGTTTAAGACACCACTTGTTACAACAGCAACTGGCACGTTACTGCTAGTATTAGTTCCATTGCCTAACTGTCCACTATTATTTCTTCCCCACGTGTAAACTGTACCGTCAGAGTTTACTGCTATAGTATGGTTAGATAAACCAGTACCTATAGACTGTGCATTTAAATTAATAAATGCCAATGTTATTAGAATAAATAATGCCAATAATTTTATCTTCATATATTTTCTCCTTTAATAATGCTTTGTAAGGACTTTTTATTTTAATAAAAGTCGTTTTTGTTTATAGTGAAATTTAGATTCCTTAGCCCTTCCAACGGATAAAATTCTTTACTTGAATTAATTATCCGCAAATACCTCTATTCTATGCTCAAAGAAATCTCACGTTGAAATTAAAAAACGTTTTATCATTCAACTTTTACAAACTTAAATCATGAAAAAAATTTGTCAATTACAAATTGAGTAAAGTTGTCCAATTTTATCCAATAAATTATTTATCCTGAAAAAGTTGGTAAATCTTTACACTGGAATTCTAATTTTTTTTACTTAATTTCTGTTAGGTTTTGAGAAAATAGTTTTGCATCACCCACGCAGTGAAGTATTTCTAATCATTAAATAAAAGAGACCTTCACTCAAAAACTCTCATGCAATAACTTTTTCAGTACAATTTTTTAATTCATTAAAAATATGATAAAAGTTTTTTTATTTACTTTAATTTTAAATGTTCTGGTTTTCGGGCAATACAATAGTAAAAATGACAGTTTGATTAACTTAGTCGTAAAATCAGACCCCGATTATTCTTCTGAATTAATCTCAGAAATTATTGTAATATTGTACACGTCCGAATACGACTCAGGAAAAACATTAAGCGATAAGTTGCTTAAAATTACACCTCACTTAAAGAATAAATCTCTTTATATAAACAGTTTAATTCATTCTTACAGGTTCTACCCATTCGAAGAAAAAATTAAAATGCTCGATAAAGCATCTGAACTTGCTCTAAAAGAAGGTAACTATTACTTACTTAGCGATGCTTATATGTTTAAAGCTACAGCCTTCAGGGATAATTCAATGGTTGATTCAGCTTTAATATATGCTTTGAAGTGTAGAGATCTTTATCAACTTTATCCCGGAGTTGGAGATATATCTTCTATATTACAATTAATAGCTGATATACATTATTATGCAGGTGAATATGAAAATGCAGAAAAACTTTATAATCAAATTCTTCAAGAAGATAATTATATCAAAACTACCTGGAAATATACGGTCATCCATAATAACCTTGGATTGATAAAAATCAAAGAGCAAAAATTTCCCGAAGCAGAAAATTATTTTCTGAAATCTTTAAATCGCTTAAATAGTTCACAAATGAGTTACTCGGATTCTTCAGGACTTTCTTATCTCTACAGAAAATTACTAGAAGTTTCACTTCTTCAGAAAAAATATGAACAAGCTAACAAATACTATGACATTGGAGAGAAATTAACAAGGAAATTTAAACAAACCATTGAACTTCCGGGTTACTACATTAGTAAAGCTGAATTACTTTCAATAAGTGGAATTTATGATTCTTCCCTTGTTTATCTAAAGAAAGCTGAAGAGTTAGAAAAAAATAATCCAGATTTGAAATTCAAGATTGATTTGTACACAGTTTATTCTAATGTTTATGGAAAATTAGGTAAACATGCTGAAGCAAATAAGTATCTTTCTCTTTTACTCAATTCAACGAGGAAATCAGATTCTCTCTTCAATCGTTCAAAATTGATGTATACTTTCGCAGAACATAACTATAAAATTGCGGCAAATCAGAGGGATAATTTTTTACGAGAACGTAACCTATATTTTATCATATTGGTTCTTTCTGCTATTTCTCTGATGGTAATTTTGATTTTTTTCGTTCGACTTAGAAATTCTTATAAAATGTTAATTAAGAAAAATTTGCAATTGGTTTTATCCTCTAACAACAAAGAATCATTTCCCTATTTTGATGAAGAAGAACAGGTCATACTTGAAGATAATCAAGAAGAGAAAAACGATAACTCTAAAGAAAAAAATAAAAGAACCAACCTTGATGATACCAAGATCGATGAAATCATCGAAAAGCTTGAGAAGTTAATGAAAGAAGAAAAAGTTTATCTCGACCCGGACTTATCTTTAAACTCTTTAGCACAAAAGTTAAATACAAATAGAACATATTTAGTAACTGCTATAAAAAAGAAATATCATAAAAATTTTCTCAATTTCATTAATGAGTATAGAATTAAAGAAGCAATACTAATTATTTCTTCTGATAATATTAGTAATCTCAATATGACAGGTATTGCAAATAAATGCGGTTATAATAATCGAGTTACTTTTGCCAAAATTTTTAAGCAAATAACTGGCGTATCACCATCATTTTTTATAAATAATTTAGTATCCCGAGGTAATAATGAATAAAACCTTATATCTTTTTTCGATACCTTAAACCACTCCTTTAAAATAATACACCTTTCCTCAGAATTAAAATATTTTTACAAATTCAAATTGTATCATGCTAATTACTTCACTTCATTTATCATTTATTTCATCAAAATAAACTTCTTAATTGCAGAGTGATTTTTACTCTCGAGTTTATAAAAATATATTCCTGAAGCTAATCTACTTCCATCAAAATTAACTCTATGTATTTGACCGGATTTTAATTCTTCATTTACAAGTGTTTGAATCTCCTGTCCAAGGAAATCATAAATTTTTAGTGTAGTTAATCCATCTTCTGGAATTGTGAACTCAAATGTTGTTGATGGATTAAACGGATTTGGATAGTTCTGTTGAAGTGAAAATACTTTTGGGACTTCAGTACTTATTTCTACTTCATTTGAATAAGATATGGTACCATCTATATCTATCTGTTTTAGTCGATATGTAATTTTCCCTGATAAAGGATTTTTATCTGTGAATGAATAATATTTCGGCGAATTTGAATTTCCATGTCCAGCAACAAAACCAATTTTCTCCCACACGTTTTCGGACAAAGTTTGCTTTTTCCCTACAACACTTCTCTCAATTTCAAAGCCGTAATTGTTTATTTCTGTTGCTGTAGTCCAATAAATGTTAATTAAATTATTTTTATAAATAACAGTAAAAGAAGAAATTTCTACAGGAAGCACCGATGGATTATCATATCTTGCAACAGTAAAATCGTAAGTATAGGTAAAACCGTTCCATAAATTACCATTCCCTGCAATTAAAATTTTGCCGTCATTTTGCAAAGCCATTGAGTTAATTTCTGTATAATTAGATGCAAAAGTCGTAATTACTTTACCATCACTGTCAAAAGAATAATCAATTGAACCATCAGTATTTAATCTTGCTAATGCAAAGCTATTAGATGTTGCTCCTCCCATTAAAATTTTATTATCAGTTTGTATAAGAACTGAATAGCAATAATCATTGATATCATAGACATTAATGTTCACCTTACCACTTGTTCCAAAAGTATTATCAAATGTTCCATCTGTATTTAATCTTATACAAGCAAAATCCATATTTGAAGATGTAACTTCAGCTGTTCCTGCAAGCAAGATTTTTCCATCACTCTGTATGGCAACAGAATATCCCGTATCCCATCGATTATCAAAATTTGCTGTAACAATTCCACTTGTTCCAAATGTGTTATCAATATTACCATCGCTATTATATCTTAAAATAACAAAATCCATATTTGATCCATTATTATACCTTCCCCCTATTAATATTTTACCGTCTGTTTGTAATTAAATTGCAAAAGCTTCATCATTACCCGAACCTATAGACTTCTTTACAATTCCACTTGTACCAAAAGTATTATCAACTGTCCCATTAGAATTTAAACGAACTATAGCAAAGTCATAATTTGTACCATTAGAAGTAGATCCACCAATAAGAATTTTTCCATCACTTTGAATATCCAAACAAGTAGCATATTCATTTATGTTACCGACATCTAAAATTACTTTTCCACTACTTCCAAATGTATTATCCAAAGTTCCATTTGAATTATATTTTACTACACAAAAATCTTGAATCCAAGATCCAAGCCAGGTTGTTCCTAATGCAAGAATTTTTCCATCGCTTAAAACTCTTATTGCACTAATGACATCATTATCTTGAATTGAGGTTGTCAAAATTCCACTATAACCAAATGTATTATCCAGAGTGCCATTGGAGTTATATCTCGCTAAAGCAAAATCATAGTAAGAACCAGCAAGAGATTTCCCACCGACAATTATTTTTCCATCTGATTGTATAGCAATAGAATGGGCATAATCATTAGTCACCCCAAAGTCAGTATTTGCTCTTCCATCAAAATGGAATGTTAGGTCTAAAGCACCATCTTGAGCATTTAGAGTAATTGATAAGCAAATTATTAATAAAAAATATTTCATATTACTTTAACCTTTAAAATTTATTATTAAGAGAATGGTTATATCTAAATAAAAAGAGTTGTAAACTTAGACGCTTTCTTCTTACTTCATTAACACAAATTTTTTGACAGAAGTATGATTTTTACTCTCCAGCTTATATAAATAAACTCCTGCTGCTAATTTGCTTCCATCAAAATTAACTCTATGTATTTGACCGGATTTTAATTCTTCATTTACAAGTGTTTGAATCTCCTGTCCAAGGAAATCATAAATTTTTAGTGTAGTTAATCCATCTTCTGGAATTGTGAACTCAAATGTTGTTGACGGATTAAATGGATTTGGATAGTTCTGATATAACTTAAACTCTCTTGGAACGTTTTCAAGCACTAATCTAATTTTAGATACAGGCTTATTAGATTCAATAGTTTCGCCATCAACTAAAGCACCAATCAATTCACCGCTCATTCCATCAAATAACTTTACGACTGTTTTAATATTTTCTGTTTTAATTTTCAGAAGAGATTTTGCTCCCTGAACTTCGATAAAGTACTCATTTTCACTTTTTTGTTTTACAAATGAGTTATCGGAGAATCTCACATCGAATATCTGTACTGGAGGTAGCGGTGGTAATTCAAAATTTTTTGAAAAATATTTATCTGTAATGAATAATCTTATCGTATTTCCTTCTTCATTTTCAAAAATGATTTTACCAGAATTAGCTAAATCAATTAATTGATTATTCATTTCATTTAATTCTGCCGAATTATCACTTTTAAGGAATGTAGCTGGAATTGTCATTGTTCCATTTGAAGATACTTTGACCCAGTAGCCTTTTCCTTTTTCAAGTGTTGTTGCTGTTTGATAACCATTATTGTAACCATAAAAATATGATTGAACAATATTAGGTGGATTCGTTGTAATATTTGCAATAGGAACATTATTGTGCAATGGAGCAATTAAATTCCAACCTGCTTTAACATTAACTATCACTGAATTTTGAGGTGTACCAAACAAACTCTTATTCAAAGCTTGATTGAATTTCAGCCAGTAGCCTTTTCCAAGTTCAGCACTTGTTGCAATTTGATAACCATTATCATAGGAATAAGCATTTGAAGTTGCTTCAGGGAAAATCGAAGCAAAGCTCATATTTGATAAAGAAATTGGAATGCTTAATAAATTCCATCCAGCATTCAGACTGATTGAAGTTGAATATGAAGTCTGTTCGTTGATAGAATAAGTAAACGTTGGTCCAGTATTACCAGACACAACAGAAACACATAATCCAGCATAAGCAAGTTGATTATTTGAAACTGGGATCAAAAAACTTCCATCATTATTTGCATCAAGTGGTATTTCATAAGAATACACAAATCCATCCGATTTTCTGACTACAACACTTACTTTGAAAATATGAGGTGAATTTGCACCATTAAAATTTATTTGCAATGAATTTGAATTCGATGGTGGATTAATTCTAATAAAATTAGCTGAATATTTTGTTATTGAACAATTACTTCCACTATATGGATAAGAATTGACAGTTGTACACAATGCAGCCAGTGGATAAGAGGCTGCCTCACCATAACCAGGATGAGTCGAAGTTGCACGAGAATTCGTCAAGAAATTCCAGACGATATATTCTCTAAATGCACTTTGAAAGTTTGAGCTATAGAAGTTTGATAAAACATAATTAAAAGTTGTAAAGATATTTTCGGCTGGTGAGGTTTGTCTTCGTTGCCATATTCTTTTATTTAATTGAACTTCAAATCTTTCTGTTAAGAAAAGCATCCAGTTACAATCTTCATAACCCTGACCAGCATCGAGTGACTGTCCAGGTGAAGTAAATGGAGAACCACTTGAGAAAATATAATTGTAATAATCATTCACATAATCATAAGCGATATCTTCCATCCATGTTGCATCAAGTTCAATAAACCAACCAGGTTCATTCCAGTAATTATAAACAATCTGATGGGCGTGTTTGAATTCATGGGCTGCTGTTACTTTAGCTGCACCTTTAACATTACCTTCAGGATCCTGATTTGGTGGAAACCCAACAAAGTTTCTGTGCATTACAATTCTTGTTAATGTCCCGCTTACAACTGTGGTATATCCATAAGCACTCATCTCTTCAAAACCGATTTGATATTTTCCGGAGCCGATTGGAGGTGGAAGAAAACCAAGAGTATCTATTTCAAAATTCCAGCAATAATCAAAGTAACTTGCAACCCATTCAACAAAATCGGGAACACCATTACCATTATTATCAGCAGTAGGGACAGCATTTGGACCTGTTGTTTCATAAGTCAATCTAAATTTACCTCCAGGAGAGTCATAAGTAAAAGCTGTTGGAGAATTCAGTTTATCTGGATTAAGAAAAGTTTCTATCTCGTCAATTACTTTCTGATCTAATTGATGTTTATTCTTTTGATATTCAATAATCAATGAAGTCGCACACTTAACTGGATTATCACCTTCGAATTTAAATTTTTGATCAAGTTTCTGTTTATCAAAGATGTAATAAAACTTTTGAAGTAAACTTTCTTCGTATGAAATTTTCCCTTCTTCATAAAATTTATTAATTAAATTAAATCCTTTTGATTCATAATCTGAGGCAAAAAGGATGAATGGAATTAAAAAGAAAAATAAGAAAAATCTACTTTTCATAATTGATCCCTCTGTTGATTTAGTAAGTAATGTTGATTAGTAATTAAAAATAATTTAATCTCTGATGCATCAACCACAACTCGAAAACGATGCAGAACAAATTTAGTAAACAGATTTAATAGATAAAACTCTTTTTTAGGGTAACTTTACAGCTAAACTCATTCTTTAATCTATTTAAAACAAAAAACGGAGCCAGAATAAATCTGAACTCCGTTTTGATTATGAGAGAGAGAATTTGAAAAAGTTTCTACCGTTCTCTTTTTCTTTCCAATTGACGAGAACTGTTATCTTCTAAATCTCTTTTACGAATTTCATTCTTCTGTCTGTCCTGAGATGGATTTCTTAATTCGTTCCTGTATTTTTCACGGTCTCTTTCAATTCCTATCCTTTTCTGATCATATATCTGCTGTTCATTATTTCGTCGATTTGGTTCACGATTAAATTCGGAATTTCGATTGCTTTTACGTTCTTCAGGTGTAAGCAGTTTCATTTCCCTTTCATCATTTCGAATTCTAATTTCATTTTCCCTTTTGAACTCATTTCTTCGTGTCCCATCTCTCTGCTCATTTTTACTATTCTTCTCTGGATTGAAAATTCTATCCTTTCTGATTACTTCGTTTTCATTTCTTTCTCTATTTTCATAGCGATTAATTTGTTCATTCTCTCTGCTCCTGTCAATTTCAATTCTCTCTCGTGGTGTCTGAATCTTATTAACATCAAGAGAAACCTGTCTTTCACTTTTTCTGATTTTTAATTCAAGATTACGATCAATTTCTCTCTCATCGGGTCGATAAATTATGACTCGATTTCTTTCATCAGTTTTTCTATCTGTGAAATCACGAAGTCGAGTGGTTTCATTGATACGAGCCTCATATACATTTCCGCCTCTTCGTTCAACAAAATTTCTATCCACTCCTCTATTGACTATCATTCCATTATCAAATCGATAATCAATGGAATATTTTGAATCTCGATAGATTCGATATTTATATTTTGGTGCAACAACATAATTATGAACTTCATAACCACAGAAATATTTTACAGGAACAAAATGCCAGTAATAATGTGGTGAATACCAGTTTATTGAGAAACGAATTCCAATTGTAATTGAAAATGAAGCATATGGTGGTAGAGGTGCCCAGCCTACATAAAAATCGGTGTAACGCCATTCAACCCAGGCTGGTGCCCATTCATAATCTGGAATCCAAATCCAGCCATAATAATCATCATAATACCATCTACCATAATGATAAACTGCCCAACCGAATGGCTCAAATGAATCCCAGTACCATCCATATCTTGTCCAGACCCATCTACCAATCAAATAAGGTGACCAACCAACAGAGATAGTGACAGGTCTCCAGGCATATATTCCATTATCAATTTCAATCCATTCTCCATAGGGTGCAAGGGAATAATAGAAAGTGTGAAAAGTAACCCTGCCATAATAGTAAGGATTACTTGCTTCAGTAATGTTGCTGGTGATAAAAAGAAAGGCAAGGATAAGAATTAATTTTTTCATTTTAGACCTCATTGATTTTACTTTACTAAATCAATGAGCGTGCCTGTCAATTAAAATCGAATTTCGGTCTTTTTTTGAACTTTAATTTATGAGTTTTAAAAATGTGTGTCTAAAGATTTGAACAAAAAATTTAAACTTAGAACACAGGGAAATTAAAAGATCGAAATGACAGAGAAATTTAATTTTCTCTAATTCGTTTCCTTTGATTTAAGAAAAGTTTTATCTCACTAAAATCTGTTATTAGTGAAAATAAATTACTCATTCCCGATTGGCTCATTTCAAAAAATCTTGTTTTGAATGATTGACGATCAAATTCCGAGAAATTGGAAATGATTTCATCTAATTTTGATTTTATCTGTTCAATGGTCTCAGAAAAATTTTTAGTTATTTCCTTCTTATAATCTTCACTTACATCTGACTGGCTTTGACCAAGAATATTATAAAGTCCAACACAATATTTTGAGGCAAAAGCCAAATCTTCAAGGAGTTGAAAATTATCAATTCTAAAAATTGTTTCAATCAAGTTGAAAACATCTAACTCGTTCTTAAGTTCTTTGCTTGAAAATTTTTTGAATTCTTCCAGAAAAATTTCAGTCTGTTGAATTGAATCTGCCATTGAAATTATTTCCTTAAGTAGATTAGTTTTTTTGTTTGATTAAACTGGAAAGAACTAAAGCGATAAATGTAAACTCCATTTGCAACAATATTCCCATTATCATCTGTTCCATCCCATTTTAACCAGCTATGAGAACCTCTTGATAATCCCACATCTTTAAGCAATGTCTTCACTCTTCTTCCTAAAACATCATAGATTTCTAAAGTCACCCAGTCCTGTTCAGGTAAATCAAATTTAAAATTAGTAATATCTGTAAATGGATTTGGGAAATTCTGATAAAGAACAAAAGATGAAACCTGATTTAATGACTTTTTCGGCGGGAATACTTTTAGCGAAGATAGTTGCAATGAATAGAACAACTGATTATCTGATGGTTCTCTTTTAGCTTGATTGTTACTATAATATGTGAAATAAAATTTATAAACATCATCAAAATTTAAATTCGAGTAAAAGAGTGAAGCACCAAATCTAATTCCAAAATTATCGCTCTCCATTTTTTCATCATAGACTACTTGATTAGAATAATCAGTCAAAATTGTCAATCGAACACTATCAATTTTTTCATCTCTGATGAAAGTCTTATACAGAGTGATATCATTATAAACTCTAAGGATAACCGGATACTCAATTGCTTTCTTAACACTTGCAATTCCCCAACCATAAACTGTATCAGGTCTATCGGCTTGACTTGCAGTCCATCTTATTGCATCTCGAACTTGATATTGACTAATCTTACGATAATGAGAGATTAATAAGGCTGCAATTCCTGCAACAATTGGTGTCGAAGCAGATGTCCCACTGGCATAAGTGTAATTTGATGAAGTTCCTGTTTGGACAGTATAGACTGAAGTACCCTGAGCACAAACATCGGGCTTAATTCTTCCATCACTTGTAGGACCACGAGAAGAGAATGAAGCAATTGATCCATCTGGATTAACTGCACCAACAGCCAGTACATATTTTGCATCGGCAGGTGAGATGATATATTTCCATGGTGTTTGAAATTCATTCCCGGCAGCAGTTACTGTAACCACACCTCTCACAAAAGCTGAATCAACTGCCCGGGCAACAATCGTCGTTCTACCATTCATATCTTGATAAGTATAACTCTCCGTTGAATCATCAAATTCACTGTAACCGAGTGAGCTACTTGTAACATCAACTCCGAGCTTTTCCATCCATTCCAGTGCTGCAGCGTAATTATCCTCTTCTACTCTTCTTTCAGTTCTTATGTCTTCAGTTTTTGCAAGAATGAATCTTGAATCGTAAGATGAGCCATAAAGTTTTCCATCTTTTTTTCCGGAGACTATTCCTAAAATCATTGTCCCATGAACATCTTGGGCAGGATGATCACCAGGTTCATTAGCAGTAACGGAATCTTGAAATACAAAATCGTATTCGGCAATTACCTGTGTATTTTGAATGGCTTCGTGAGTTTTCCAGCGAAAACCAGAATCGAGTAATCCAATGATTACATTTTTGCCTGTAATTCCCCGGGAATGAACTTCAGGAATTTCAGAAAGTTGTAACTGACCAAATGATGGTCCATAATTGTTCGTTAATTTTTCCAGAAGACTGTAATACCCGTTATCATAAAATTTCTTTTTCGATTTAAATACTCTGACCTTTTCAATTTTTTCGACAAATGGAAAAGAAAGAACAACATTTTTCTGATTTTCATCTAAAGAACACGAGACAGCATTAAACCAGTTAAGTTTATTAATTATCTTTATACCAAAATTTTGTAATTCTTTTAGATATGGTTCATAGATAGGATAATCACCATAGCTGAAAATTTCATCGCCAAGAACTTTCTTCCGCCTTTCAATTGCATCCTTTGAAAATTCGGAGAGAAGTTTCAGTTCGATATTGGACTTCTTGAAGTAGAATTGATCTCCCTCACCTTTATCTTTAAAATAAACGAGGTATTTATCCTGACCCGAACTGACTTCAAGCAACATAAAAATTAGTATAAAAAGAATTTGCATTTTCAAAGCCTGTTTAGATTAGTTTTGCAATTCGACTAAGTCTAATTGAAGATAATTTTCTAATCAAATCAGGAAACATCGGAAGTTCTCTATCCCATGACCAGTAAATTATCAATGGTTCACCAATAATTAAATCTTCAGGAACATATCCCCAAAAACGACTATCAGCACTATCATCTCGATTATCACCCATCATAAAGTAATAATTTTTTTTGATGACATATGTACTTGTTTTAATTCCATCAATATAAATTTCATCACCAACAACTCTGACAACTTCTCGATTATGTTCTCTGTTAATTAGAGTTCTAAATTGCTCAATATTTGAAAGGGAAAGTTGAATGGTATCGCCCTTTTTTGGAACATAAAGTGGTCCATAGTTATCTTCATTCCAGTTTGAGTATTTGGGAAAAATGAATGGGTTGGCAATACCTTTTGGAGTTGGAACAGGATTTAGAAACTTCATTTTAGGTGGAGGTGGAAATAGTTCTCCATTTACATATAAAATTTTATCAACAATTTGAATCGTATCTCCAGGAAGTCCAACACATCTTTTAACATAATTCATAATTTCCTCGTGACGAAGTTCATCACGATCACCTGGATATTCAAAAACTATTATATCACCTCGTTTTATTTCTTTCAGTCTTGGAAACTGGTAATAAGGCAGTGCAATATTAGTGAATGGAATGTTTCTCGGAGTGGTTGCACCATGTGTAAATTTTGTTACGAGTAAAAAATCACCTGGAAGAAGTGTATCTTCCATTGAACCCGTTGGAATAGTATAAGCTTCAATCACAAATGTTTTAAGAATTAAAGCTGCTACTGCTGCCCACAACAAATTCTTTACATTATCATAAAATTTTTCTTTTAAAGTTCTATTTGCCTTTTCTTCTTCTCTTTTTCTCTTTCGTTCCTGTCTCTTTTTCCAGTATTCTTTTAAAAAGTTCATTCAATTACTCCTCATTCAATTATTTAAGATTAAAGATTAGTATCAATTAAAATCAAATCCTTTTAAAATTCTGATTTGTGTTTTGTTCCAGACTTCAAGTGTTTTATTAATCTCATTATATTTATTCTTCCATAGAGAGAATTGCAAGGAATGCTTCTTGAGGAATTTCGACATTACCAACCTGCTTCATTCTCTTTTTGCCTTCTTTCTGTTTCTCAAGCAATTTTCGTTTTCGTGTAACATCTCCGCCATAACATTTTGCAAGAACATTTTTTCTCAATGGTTTAATTACATCCCGGGCAATTACTTTGCTTCCAATGGCAGCTTGAATCACAACTTCAAAAAGTTGGCGTGGGATTAATTCTTTTAATTTCGAACAAAGCTTTCTTCCCCATTCATATGCTTTTGATCGGTGAACAATGAACGAGAATGCATCAACCGGGTCACCATTCAATAATATTTCCACTTTGACTAAATCTGATTCACGATATCCGATAAATTCATAATCAAATGATGCATATCCTCGTGAAATGGATTTTAATTTATCATAAAAATCAAATATGATTTCCGACAGAGGCAATTCGTATTGCATATCTACACGATTTTGACTGAGATAAGTAGTGCCTTTGTGAATGCCTCTTCTATCCATACATAACTTCATAATACTACCAATATACTCTGAAGGCGTAACTATCTGAGCTTTGACATATGGTTCTTCAATAAAATCAATTTCACCAAGCTGGGGCATATGAGCTGGATTATCAACAATAACTTTTTCCCCATTTCGTTTTGTTACATGATATTCAACATTTGGAATAGTAGTGATAATATCTTGGTTGAATTCTCTTGAAAGTCTTTCCTGAACTATTTCCATATGAAGCAATCCAAGGAAACCACATCTAAAACCAAATCCAAGAGCGGCTGAAGTTTCTGGCTGGTAAGTTAACGCCGCATCATTTAAAACATACTTATCAAGTGCATCTCTTAATTCCTGGTATTTATCACTGTTAGTAGGATAAAGTCCACTAAATACCATTGGCTTAACTTCTTTGTATCCATGAAGTGGTTCGACTGCAGGATTTTCAACGGTTGTAATTGTATCTCCTACTTTTGTATCGTGAACATCTTTAATCCCTGCAATCAAGTAGCCAACATTTCCAGATTCTAAATATTTTGTTCTGACTTGCTTTAGTTCAAGAATACCAACTTCCTCGGCGACGAATGTTTTATCCGTTCTAAAAAATTTTATTTTCTGTCCTTCAGATAACTCACCATCAAATACTCGAATGTAGGTTATCACTCCACGATAAGTATCATACTTTGAATCAAAGATTAATGCTCGAAGAGGTTTATCACGATTATCTTTTGGTGGAGGAATTCGTTCAACAATGGCTTTAAGAATTTCATCAACGCCAATCTTTTGTTTAGCTGAAGCGAGAATTATTTCTTCTTTCTTACAACCAATCAAATCAATAATTTGTTGAGAAACATTCTCGACGTCTGCACTTGGCAAATCAATTTTATTAATTACAGGAATTATCTCAAGTCCAGCATCGATTGCCATATAAAGATTACTAATAGTTTGAGCTTCCACACCTTGAGAAGCATCAACCACAAGTAACGCACCTTCACAAGCAGCAAGTGAACGAGAAACTTCGTAAGTAAAATCAACATGACCTGGCGTATCAATCAAATTTAAAATATAATCCTGACCATCAGTGTGACGATATTTCATCTGAATCGCATGAGATTTTATAGTAATTCCTCTTTCCCTTTCCAGATCCATATCGTCCAGAACCTGATCAACCAGGTCTCTTTCTGAAATTGTACCTGTTCTTTCAAGCAACCGATCAGCTAAAGTGGATTTACCATGATCAATATGAGCTATAATGCAAAAATTTCTGAAGTTAGGCATAGTGTTCGAGTATTCTTATCGTATTGTGAGTTAATTACCTTTTAAAGACTTCTCAATTTAGAAATTTTGTAATTCAATATATTATTGTAAACAAATACAATTCAACTAAACCATAAAAGAGAGAAAACCAGATATTTAAATTCAATAATCAAGATGGCTAATTAATGAAATGATTATCAACCCTGAGATAATCATTTTGTCCAAACTAATTATAGATATAATGATTAAGATTACTAATTGCAGTACCAAATTCAACTAAAAATTAAACTTCTATCAGGTGGACAAATAATTTTATCCTTCTCTGTATCTTTTTTAATTTGTATTAAAAACTCTGGATAACAAATGAAATTTTCGATTAAAGCAATAATATTCTTCATTGTATTATCATTCCAATCATTAACTGCACAAATTAAATTCGCCTGGATAACCGATACTCATATCGGCTCACCAGATGCTGAAAAAGACCTTTTACAGATTGTTAATGATATAAATAATCGAGATATCAAATTCACAATAATTACTGGAGATGTAACTGAAAAGGGTTTAAATTCAGAGTTATCTCAAGCCAGAGAAATATTGAGTAAACTTAAAAGACCTTACTTTATTATTCCAGGCAATCACGATACAAAATGGAGTGAATCTGGCTGTACAAAATTTACCGAACTCTTTGGCAGTAGCAGGTTCACATTTAATGTTGATGATTACTGCTTCATCGGTTTAAATAGTGGGATTCCATTGAGAGGAGGTGGAGGACATATTTCACCAGAAGACATTAACTGGTTAAAAAATCGATTGAAGAATTTATCCCCTCAAACTAAAATAATTTTTGCTGTTCACCATCAACTGGATAAAGAAATTGATAACTATAAAAATGTAATAAATCTCCTATCAAGATTTGAAAAAGTTTTTGTGATTGTTGGACATGGACATACAAACCGACCTTATGTATTTGATAATATTAAAGGAGCAATGGGACGCTCGGCTTTAAGTAAACAGAAAACTCCAGGTTATAATCTTGTCTCACTCTTTGGTGATAGTATTTCAATTCAAACGATTGACTTTAATGCAAATAAAGAATGGTACAGGAATTCGATTGAAAGACTTAGCACATCAAGTGAAGAGAAAGTTTTAAGTCAGAAATCACTTCAAGAATTAAATCCTGTTTTTGAATCACAATCAACTGTTGTCAAAACTGGAGTTCTCAAAAACAATAGATTATTCTTCGCTGATCTGGAGGGTTGGATTTACTCAATTAAATTAAACGGGAAATTAATCTGGAAAAAATATCTATCAACATCATTTTTTGCACGACCTGTTATTTACAAAAATCAAATTATCTTCTCAGCTATAGATGGAAATGTTTATTTCTTAAATCAATCAAATGGTAGACTGCTTAAAACAATTAAACTTTATTCTCCCATAGTTTCATCTCCAGTAATTCACAAAAACAATCTAATCGTTTTTTCAAATGATGGGAAAGTTAACTTCATCAATCTTAAAACTTTCGAGATAAAATCTTTCAAGATTGGAGAGAAAAATTTTGAAGCTTCACCATTAATAGCAAAAGATAAAATCTTTATAGGAAACTGGGATAATTATCTTTACTCAATTAACACTGATTTCAGTGATACCTCAATTGTTTTGTGGAAATGGACAGAGAACAAAAATTTTTACTACTCACCAGCTGCTTGTTCACCTCTCATCGATAAACTGAATAGAATTTTTATTTCAACTCCTGATAAATTCATCTCTGCAATTGATTTTCAAACTGGCAGAACTTTATTCAGAAGCAATGAATTTAATAGCTGGGAATCAATTGGAATTAATAACCAGAAATCATTATTGTTTATAAAAGGATTAGTCGATACTCTTTATGCAATTGATATAAGCGATTCAATTATAAATCTTAAATGGAAAACTCATCTTGGTTATGGACTCGATACCAATCCAATTCCAATAAGTGAAAGTTCTGGAATGATTTTTCTGCCAGCAAAAGATGGAACGCTTTACATTGTGGATGAGATGACTGGAAAATTAATCCAGAAATTTTTTCTTGGTAATGCAAGATTAAATGATGTAATTGTTATCAATCCAGAACTCTTGATTGTTTCTAATATGGATGGAAAGTTTTTCAGGATAAACATAAATAGAAGGTAAAATGAAAAAATACAAAGGAATAATTTTCGATATCGATGGAACACTGACATCAACAAATGAATTAATATTTGCGACTTTTAACCACATTGCACAGAAGTATGAAGGTAGAACATATTCAGAGCAAGAAATCATTGCAATGTTTGGTCCAACTGAAGATGTAATTCTAAAAGAAAAATTCAATGGTGATAAATTCAAGGAAGTTTATGAAGAGTATTATAAATTTTATCGTGAAAATCATCCACGAATGGCTGACCTGTATCCAGGGATTGTTGATATATTAATAGAACTAAAACAGAAAAAAATTTATACTTCTATCTTTACAGGAAAAGGTCGAAAAACCACTGAAATCACTCTGGAAATTTTAGGAATAAAAAATTTTTTTGATATGATTGTTACAGGTGATGATGTGGTTAATCACAAACCATCTCCCGAAGGAATTTTGAAATTTCTTAATGAATTTAATTTAAATAGGGACGAAGCCTTGATGGTTGGTGATTCAATTGCAGATATTGTGGCGGCAAATGAAGCAGGAATTGATATTGCATCTGTAGTGTGGGATTCTTATGCAAAAGAAGATGTAATTAAATTAAATCCTCTACACTTTGAAACGGTTAATTCGTTCAGGCAATGGCTTGAAGGAAGGATTTAAAATAAAAATCGGGTTGAAGCTAAATTTAAGTTCAACCCGACTCTAATTTTCAACTTCTATCTTCTTCCACCAAAATTCAATGGAAAGACAAGCGATACTCTGGGTTCAATTCTTTTCTGAGTTTTATAACCTACAACTTTATCATTCACATCATACACAGGAGAAAATGTCCACTGATATACAAATGAAACAAGTAAATAAGAAATTGGTTTATAACCAGCCTCAGCAGTTAGAATCGATCTTTCATCAAGCGTAAAAATATCTTTTTCATCTTTAATACCAACTTTATCGTAATAAGCTCTGAAAACATAACTTGCTGTCTTTGGTGATAAGTCTGTTTCTAATCTCAAAATTCCTGATTTTGAAATTTTATCATATCTTGAATATGAACCATAAATTTGAACGAAATTCAACACACCAATTAATAACTCACCAAAGTATGAATTACCTAAAGATTTTGAAGCTTTTAGTTCAGCTGCTCTGCTACCAAGAAAACCAGTAGTTGAATCAACTCTCAAACGATTAACTTCATAGAATTGATTAAAGTATCTCGGAATAAATTCGTCACCATTAAACCATCTCTCGAATTTCATATCCAGCGTTACAATTCCAAGTCCATTGAAAGAAAAGCCAGCACCAATTGTTGCACCACTACCGAACTTCAATATTTTTGTGAAGTTTGAATATAAATCGACATTTATGATTTTACTTCGAATGAGTGGAAGCAAAGCATCAAGTCCAACAATAGAAATGTTGCCTTCATCACTTAAAATTTTCATTGACCTTGTGGCAGGATCAATCATTGCATTTGTAACTCCAGCATAATCATTCAAATCAGTAGCGAAAGTTCCACCGACTTCAAGTTTTCCAATGACTGGAATTTTACCTAATTCAGTGAATTGCAAAGGTCGTGTGTAGCCTCTCATACCAAACAAACCTTTACCGCTTAAATCACCATAGACTGATTCAAAACCAAATTGACCGAAATCAATATCGAGTTCGATACCAATTTTTCTGTTGTCATAAGAAGCCCGGTTGTTATAGTAATAAACGATATTCCCCTGACCGAGAATTGCTCTATCGAGACCTCCAACTCTGATATAGAAAGGATCTCTTTTTTGACCATATCTGACATATTTAATTAAACTCAGATAATCTGAAAAAGAATTAAAATCTTCGTTACGTAAATTTCCATTTCTATCGATTCTGAAATTTACATCCAGTCCAATACCAAATTTTCCAAATGAAATATCAGGAGAAAGATTAAAAAGATAGTAAGGCTCTCCATTTATCCAGGAAAGTCCAAGCCCACCTGTAAATTGATTATTATCTTTCATGTCTCTTAAACCTTGAGACTGAAGGAATTGAAAGGATAACAAAAAGAGTATACCAAATATTTTTATCCGCATTTTCATCCTCTTTTTTATTTAAACTAAAAAATAATAAGATGAAATTAAATTAGTGCAGTACAATAAATTTCTGAAATGAAAGTATTTTATTTTTTGATTGAAGAGAAATTAGATAAACTCCATTCGCAAGAAAACTATAATTAAAATGAATTGAACCTGATACATTCAGGAAATTTTTTACAAACAACTTCTCACCAATAATATTATAGACTGAAAGCGATATTTCATCAAACTCACCTGATTCATTTAGTTTGATTATTAATTCATTCATTTTTCTATCATTAATCAAAACAACATCAGCTGGAGTTTTTGACTTCTCAGCAACAACACCTGCAGGTTGATATAAAACATGAACTGTATCGGAAAATGTGAATGGTCCATCTATATCAATTATTTTAAGGCGATAGTGATATAATCCAAACTCTACCAGCGAAGTATCAACATAAAAATAATGTTTGGGTGAATTTGATGTTCCACTTCCAGGGACAAAATCAATTCCCACAAACTGATATGAACTATCAGCTCTTTGAATTTCAAAACCGAAATTGTTTGTTTCAGTTGCAGTTCCCCATCTTAGTAAAATGCCGCCACTTGTCGAATATGCTTCAAAATAAACCAGCTCAACTGGTAAAATATCTTCTAGGGTTTGACTTAAAAGTAAATTGAACAAAAGGAAAAAGAAGACACAAATCCATTTAGCTATATTTTTCATTTTGATTATCTCACCACTGCTAATTTTTGAATTGCTGTTTGTATTTTCTCCCCCTTCTTTGCAATGATTTTATAGAGGTAAACTCCATTACCAACTAAATCACCATCTTCATCCCGTCCATTCCATAAAATTCTATTAAAGTTTAATGAAAGCTCAGCCGAAGTTTTGTGAATTTCTTTAATTAGTCTGCCAGCAACAGTATAAATTTTAATTTTAAGCTCATCAGGAACCTGTGTCAGGACAAAAGTAAAATATGTTTCATCTTTGAATGGATTTGGATAATTAAACACATTGTTAATCTCAAGTTCCGATGTAACCTTAAAATAACGATCAACAACTGGATAAGTTGAAATCTTACCATAAGCATCTTTTATAAAAATCTTCAGATTATGTTCACCTTTAGAGAATTCTTTTTCTAAACCGATTTTTATTCTTCTATCAATTGTATCGTAATCAAAATCTAATTGATGATAATAGAAGCGTTGCCCATCGAGATAAATTTGTATTGCTGATGTATCACCAACAGGAAACCAGACAGGATAATTAATAATAATTTCAATTCTTGTGTCAGGCTCAATATATTCCCAATCTCGAATAATGCGTCCATTAAAGAGCACCGAAACTGCGGCTTCATTAACTAATGTTGTTGTATCTTTTTTTACATAAAATGGTTTATAAAAAATATTATTACTCTTCAGAAACTCATCAACTGAATTTGCGGGATCGAGTGAAAGTTTGAAAGAGAATTGTCCATAACCATCATAAATTTTATTTACATACTGATAATTTAAATTCATAAAATTACCAGGACTAAGTTGATTCACAACTGTATCAATTAAGACGTAACTGGAATTATCACTCCTAATTAATTCAAGTAAGACCTTAAATGTATCGACTGTTGATTTTCCTGCATTGTAAATTCGGGCACTATAATTAACTGCTTCTCCCTGGGTGATTGTGTCTTTATCTATTGAAATTGTTTGATAATTTACTGCCAGCTCTGGAACAAGTTCATAATTTGCATTGATTGAAAATATCTCGGGAGATTCCTTTTGAGGATTTGTGTAAAGTTTAGCCATCAATCTTAATGATGGATAAATTTTTGCATCAATATTACTTAAGTCAATTGAATCCTGAGAAGTTTGAAATTGATAGAGAGTATCTACCTGTCCATCTCTTTTAATGCCGAGAGGAATATAAACAATGTCTGAATTTACAGGGCGTTCAGTTTCTACTTTGATATAATTCCATTTATTTGAAAATTTCATTTCAGGGAAAACAACGTAACCAGAATCGTAAGTGACACTTTTAGAAATCTCGATTTGAGCAACACCAGCAAACAACTTTTTATAATCCTCAGGAACAGAACCGATGGGTGCACCTTTTTTCCCTAAAATGCACCAGCCTTCACGATATTGAATCGAATCAATATAAACACTACCTAAAGTCTTTATGGCATTCCTTGAATTACTTCCTCTACTTCCAAGAATATTCTGCACGGCATCGGCTGAAATTGTCATTGCAATGAGAGTTCCTGGTTGTAAACCATTTACATAATTTGCTAAAGAATCTCTCACACCTGGATCTGGCACATTGAAATATTTTATGCTGTATGGTTTCAAGGTTATAGAATCAATCAAGGCTGTCGCCAGACCCCAGTAATATGTATTTGGTAATTGTTCATAACCATTTAATTGAATAGAACCAAATGCACCATCGTGACCTCCACCAGATAAAATCTTTAATAAAATATTTTGAGATTTAACTTTCCAGCTTTTTGATACACTATCAAATTCACTCTGAAAATAATTGAATCTGTCATCCTCATCTAAAGGCTCATCGATATACAATGTATATGAACCATATTTTTGAATAAATGATTTCGGCTGGCTCCAGAAAGATTGGGCATCATCTGTTTTTAATCTGTAATAATATCTTTGATTTGGAATAATATTGTTCAATTCAATTTTTGTGAGGAGAGTATCGAAATTTTTTATGATAGTTCTCGATTGATTAAAATCTTTCGTGGTCGAATACTCAAGAACAATTCTTTCTTGAGATTGTTCTTTTCTTATGAATGGATTTAATACCTCAATGTAATCTTTGTAAGTATTAAAATTATCTGAAGGTTCTATTGATGATAACGAAGTAGAATTAATTACATAGTTAAAAGAAACTGAATTATCATCTTCATAAATTTCATTTATCAGGTTATCAGGATCGATGGTGATTGTAAATGTTCGATTGCCGATAAAATTTAAAACTGGGACTGAAATAATTAAGGTATCAGTAAATCTGGTAAATGGTAGATTCAACAAATATGAGACGATTGTTGAATCCTGAAAAGAATCTTTAATCGAGATAACCACAGAATCACCATTGACAATACCAAGATTAGTAATTACAACTCTGAATTTAACAGAGTCAAGTTGATCATTTGGTTGTTCTGTTATCAATTTTATTTTTGTTTCATCAATAATAAAATTTGGTTTTGTAGGAACTTGCAATCCTACGATTGGATCACCAAGTAAAAGATTACAATAGGTGAATACACGATTTACATCTCCTGAGCCAGTTTCATTAAGTTGTCTGATTTTTGCAAGAGTATGAGCTCTTCCAATTCCTTTCAACGAATCTCTAGTTAATATTTCATAAAAATATTTTGGAAATCTTAACGATGTTGATAAGTAACCCCAGCTTGAATTTCCGAGATATGAAATTGCCTGTCCATATGGCGATTGACAAATAAACAATTCACCGAAAGCATCAACATCTGGTTCAGCAAATTTACCTGTGGAACATCCAAAATCACTGATTAAAGGAAATCTATCATTATACTTATTCTTGATGTGCTCAACTTCAGTAACTGAATTATCCCATGTTCTTGTTCCACTATGTCCAATGTAAGAGATAAATGTACCGCCTTCATCAATTACACTCTGAACATATTCCAGAGAATAAGGACCAAAGTTACTTGGCGGATTGATAGTTTTATAAAAATGATGAGCATTTCCAAAAATTGGAGAACTTAGAATATAATTTGTCATCAGATAATCATTTGCAGCTTTGATTTGAGCGAGTTCAGAAGGTTTTGTTGCATCACCACCACTAAAGAAGAGATAAGATTTATTAAATAAATCAAATTTTCGATTTAAGTGTTTCTGATGTTTTTGAAGATAAACGAGTAACTGTTCATCATTATTTGCTGGAATTCTACCAACAAACATTTGAGGAAAATATGGATTAATTGCGTCCCACATTACATACCACACATCACTAACAGGATTACCATATGAGGTCAAAATATTTTTCTTTCTTGGAGTTGGAGCTGGAGTTACCACATCTTTATAATCATAATTTCCATCGCCAACCAAAGTCAAAAAGGAAGGTTTAGGAGCTATCCAGTTGTTGTATGCTGCTTTTAAAAATAATTTAATGGCTTCTGCTTCAATCATACCGTATGAAAATTCATCATAAATATCTTCATCGTAAATTAATTCAACTCTTAAATTGTAATTGTTAACAATAAAATTTTTGTACTGAGTAGCTGAGTTGTTCAAAATTTTATTTGTCAAAAGAATGTAATCAGCTCCTCTTGATGAACTTCTCAAATTGACAAAATATTTTTTGTTTTTAAGAATTGGTTTAGAGACTCTGTTTACACTTATTAAGAAATATTGATCTCCACCACTAACCGTATCCACAAAAAATATGGTTGATGGATTTGAACCAGCTACGGTATAGTTAACTATTTTCCTTAAAGCAGGTTTAATTTTATAAATCAAAATACTGTCGGAATTAAAAACATTATCAATCTTTATAACTCGAATGTCTTTTACAACTGAATCGGGAATGATTATTTTTAATGAATCATTCAAGGCAATATTTTTTCTATAATAGTCAATATCAATCCAGTCAATTAATGATTGGTGAAATGATGCTTGAGTTGGTAAACCAAACACTCTAATAACATTATTTCCTGTGACTAATCGAGAAGAATTGTAATTGCCAGTAAGGTTGACCGTTTGCCTGTAATTATAAACCAAAGTATCAAGTGGAGTTGTGGTGTTCAGACCTAATCCATGTTTATGTGCATTTATATTTCCACTTGCAGCGTAACTAATCAATCTTGCAATTATTGTTACTGGTGAGTTTGATACAAAATCTCTTGCAGTAAAATTCACTGACGTCGAGCCAGATGACCCAACAACTAACCATGTCCAGGTCTTATTTTCCTGCCAGAAAGGTAATTGAACTCTTGCAGTGACTGGGTCATAATACCAGAGTCTCACATCCTGTTCCAGATGTAATTTTACAAGATGCGAATTAATTGTATCATTAGTAGTAGTTGAATGTTGATTCAGGAGAGAAATACGTTTACCAGAATTTCCATTCCATGTAAGCCACACAATACTTGTATCCGAATATCTATTCATAAATTGAATATAATCTTCACCCATCTGAACAATTCTTCTGTGATCCTGATAGGTGTAATTCTTTTCAGCGTAAAATTCTATGTAATCTTCAGAATCAAAAATATTGTCATCTTCACCAGCTACAAAGATTGGCACTTCCTTCCCTTTATAAAACAACTTAAATGTTTTAGGATTAATCTGATCTGGATTCACTCCATATGAAACTAAGTCGTTATAAGTCAATCTATAAACATTATCTGATGGGATGGCAAGTTTCAAATATTCTTTTGTGTAATCGATCCATTGTCCTGTTGTATCTTGAGTTGAAAGATTTGGATTTATTGTCCGGAATTCTTTAGCGAAGTCGAAATTAATTATTACATCTTTTAAGATATCATCAAAAGAAGAAAAGGCTTGACTATTTTTTGGAAAAGTTTGACCGTTTAAATTATAAGTAAATCGAATTTTTGCTGAATCAATTATGACTAATTTCTTTTCATTGTATGAATAACGATGAGTATTAACTTTTACAACAGCACAATAGAAATCTCTTATCCAGATGTAATCAATGATTTCAATTTCATTCAAAGGATAAAATCCATTCTGAGAAATTGAGGCATCCAAAGAAGTTGTTTTATATTCAATTACCGTATCCATCAAAACAGGTTCTGGATTAACTTCTACAACAGCATTATCATACTCAGTGAAATATTTCTCAACAATTTCAGAATTCAATTTTGATTCAGGCGGAATGGCAATAAAAATCAGTCTCGATGGTAATTTTGGATAACCGGGCTTACTTTCATCTCCACTAAAAATAAAATCATATTTATCAAGACCATTTTCCTTTGATGAAATATATTCATGTTGTTGAAAACGAACCTTTATTTCAAAACCATTAGAAATTTTTTTTACTTCTGATTCAAAACCCCAGATATATCCTAAACTAATAACAAAAATTAATATGACTGCTCTAACTTTCATAATTACCTCACTCATTGAAGTAATTTATCATTATTTAATTTTAATTTGAAGACCCTCCAGAAGAATACAGGAATCCCCAGAATATATCTTTTAAATAACCTATACGGATCTTGAAGAAATCGATAAAACCATTCAAGTTGTAATACTCTCAACAACTTTGGAGCTCTTTTTTGATAACCGAGAAAGTAATTCATAAAGTTTCCAATGCAAATAATTTTTTTATCCGTAAAAAAACTGGATAGTTTATAAGCAAGTAACTCCTGTTTTGGTGTACCCATTCCAATCAGAATAAATTTGGCATCTTTTGAATTTAGATTTTGAACTAAATCATCTATTCCATTTAAATCGAAGTATCCATGATGATAATATTCAAGATTTAATTTAGCTATTTTACATCGACGAAACAGTTCATTTTCTTCAAACCTTCCACCAATAAAAATTATCTTTTCATTTTTCGATATAAGAGATTTAATCATTTTTTCGTGTACTTCAGTTGCATCAATTCTTTCAGCTTCCTTAATCTTCAAAAATCTGAGTGCCAGAAATAATCCTATGCCTTCCTGATAGACATTGAACGAATCCAGAATTTGTCTGTAATCATTATTCTCATAAAAAATATTAAAAGAATTCTGATTAAAATATGTAAACATTCTTTTTCCTCTGTCAATACAAAAATCAAAAAAGACATCATCAATAATTTGTCTTTTAATTATTAATTGATTAATCAGTTTTGAGTTTGTAGTCATTTAATTCAACCAGATAAAAGTTACCCAATTTTCTTCTAAAAATTCCTCCATATAAAAGAGGATGTCTATAAAGAATTTTTGATTTATGTATTACAAACTCATAATCTTTAAATAACCTAAATTTATAGTGTAATGAATCTCCTTCTACTGGGTTTGTAAAAGTATAAAAGACCAAAAATTGTGGATTAGTTCTCTTGATATAGTCATGTAATTTCCCTGCTTTGACAAGCTGGTAATATTCAAAACTATTAATTAAACCATCGCCATTTATTACTTTCTTACCTGAGAAAAAAGAGATTATACCACTATAATCAACCTGAAAAACTTTCGACTCATCTGGAATTATTCTTTTCAACTCTCTTGCAAAATAAAAAGCTGAATTATGATTATAGTAATTCATTTTAAAAAATGTAAAACATTTGTAAGGTTAATCCCATCAAACGATGAACCATTTCCATTTGAAAAATTCAGAGCTGTCTTCAAATAGAAATATGAATCATCACTCGTAAATTTTATTAAATATTCAACTGGAACAATTAACCAGAAAATGAAAAAGAATAAACTAAGTAGAACTATTAAAACAATCATTCACTTTTTAATAATTGTGAATATATGCTAATTAATTTTTCTGTATATGTTTCTTGCGTATCAAGATTTAAAACTTTGTTCAATAGATTTTTCTTTATTCTCTCCTTCGTTTCATCACTTAGATTTAGAATGTAATTAATCTTATTATATAATTCATCAAAATCACAACACCTAAATTTAAAGCCATTTACCTCTTCCTGAATAAATTCATCAATTCCACCAACATTTGAACCAAGAAAAAGTGTTCCATATAAACCAGCCTCAAGCATTACATAAGGAAACGATTCCATAATTGAAGGTAATACTACAATTTCAGCAATTTCATAAAAATGTCTGACTTCATTATGCGGTTTGAAAATGAATATTTTATTGTTATTTGCCTGAATGGTTCTCTTCTGTGTATCAGAAAGGTCTGAAATAATTACCAGAGCAATATCATTATATTCGTTTGATATTCTGTTGAATGCTCTTACGAGCAAATCAAGACCTTTATATTTATGATTTCTGCCGATAAAAAGTATAACTCTATATTTAGATAAAATATTTAATTCATTTTGATATGGATGACTTACATTTTGAGTATTTATCAGGTCAGGATTTAATGGATTGTAAAGCTGAATTATCTTCTCTGGATTTATATTAAAGTATTCAATCAAATTTTTCTCGACTGCCTTGCTGACAGCAATAATCTTATCTGATTTAAAGCTAAATGTTTTTTGACCTTTGACAAGACTATGAACTGTGGTTATTGTTTTTATTTTTAATTTTTTCTTTAATTGATTTGCTACAAATTCTGGGTAACGATGATGAGTGTGAATAATATCTATTTTATTTTCAAGGCAAAAGTTTTTTAATTCTTTCAAATTATTTTTCAAATAAAAAAGATTTTTTAAGCCTGTATTAAATTTAATTCTGATTGGTTGTATGCCTTTGGTTTCCAGTCGCTCTAAGCTATCACCACCATTGGTAATAAAAAAAAGATTAATGTCAGTACGTTTCTTCAATTCTGGTAAAATAAGAGAGAGATATTTACTAACCCCACAAGTGTAATTAAAATTTGGAGAGATATGTAAAATGTTAATTGATTTGCTCATTACTTGACATCATTTTGATTAAAAATTAGAAAATCTTGTTGAATAATTATTTAATGTTTCATTAGATGAAGTAAATTTTAAAACTCGATTAAATCAAACCATATTTTTTATGAAAAACATAAAATAATCTAAGTTTTCTTAATTAAAGAAGAATAAATTTCATCAAAGTACTTTATAAATTTTTCTTTCCCAAATTCATGATGATATGTTCGTATACAATTCTTACTTAATGTATAATAAAGCTCTGGATCATTTTTAAGATTTAAAATTAATTCTTTACAAGTAAGCAAATCATTGAAATTATAGACTTTACCACAATTATATTTTTCAAGAATTTCCTTCACACCTCCAACGTCACTGGAAACAATAGGCACACCTTCTTTCATTGCTTCCCAAATCGTTAAGGGGAATCCTTCCCACTCTGAGGTGAATAAGATTAGTTTAAAAAATTTAATGTAATTTCTTGCATTTTCTACATAATCTAAAAAAATTAGATTATGTTCTAAATTATTTTTACGAGCTTTCAATTTCATTTCTTCTAAAAGTGGTCCATCCCCCATAAAGACAAAGAATATATCTTTATTCCCTGAATTTAAAATAATTTTAACAAGCTCAATTGCTAAGTCTATTCGTTTTTGGATTTCAATTCTACTTATTACACCAATGAGAAAAAAGTTTTCCCCTTTATTTCTCAGAAACGATGCAATTTCATGATTGATTGATGAATTATTTTCCTCAACTGCACAATTATAGTAATACTTTATACTTCTAAATTTCTTTGATTCACGTAGCAAAACATTACAACTATGGTAAGATGGAGCAATAACCAAATTACAACCTTTTAGATAATAAATAATTAAATGGAGTAGATAAAGAATTATCTTCTGAAATAAAGTATAATATTTATTAAAAATGAAAACACCATTATAATTAAAAATATGTTTTCTTCTTAAGAATATATTAATTAAACCTATGGATATATAAGTTTTTACTGAATGTGTCTGAATAATATCCACCTCTTTATCTTTTATTGTCTTTACAATTTTTAATAAAGTAGGGAAAAATTTTTTATTAAAATTATCAAATTCTACTAATTCTACTTCTTCATTTACCAGTTTAGAACGGATCAACTCATTAGACTGACAAATTAAAACATGTTCATAATTGTCTTTTAAATTCTGAAAAATCATTTTTAAATGAACAAATCTGCCATCCGCTTTCCCGGTAAGGTCATGAACAATATGACAAATTTTAATTTTCTTACTCTTCATAAACTTTGATGTATTCATCAATCATTTTTTCTATTGAGTACTTCTGTATTGTACTTTTAATATTTTCACTCAAATCTTTTTTTTCTTCTAATATTAGATTGACAATTTTATCCTTATCACTGAGATCAACCAGATAACCATTAAATTGATCAACTATAACTTCTCGATTCCCACCTTCGTTGCTTGCAATTACCTTCATACCAGATGCTAATGCTTCAAGGATTACAAGATCAAAAATCACTCTCTCAGATAGACTGATATAGACATCACAAATTTTCATTAATTTAATTATTTCTTCATTCTTCAAGATTGGAAAAAAAATCACATTATTTTTTAATCCCAACTCGGAAGTTAAAGACTTGAGAAATTTTGTTAAAGGACCTGAACCGACATTGATGAAAATAAAATCGTTTGTCTTCTTTTTTAATTCGCTTAAAACATACAAAATCTTATCAATGTTTTTCACTTTTATATGATTTGCCACATTTAAAATCTTTAATTTCTTCCCCGCTAAAAATGGATGTGACCTTAAAAAATTTTTATCTGGCGAAATTAATTCAATTCTTTTCAGATCAACACCATTGTAAATCACCCGAGTTTTGTAATCTCCCGGATTAAGATTTAAATCTTGAAAATATAATTGCCTTGCTGCATCACTGGGAAAAATAATTTGACTTACCTTACTCAGAGTAGTTATTTCAAGTTCATTAAATTTTTTGAAAAGTGGTTGCAGGCTTTTTCTTTTACCATATAAAGAGATCATATCATTAACTATAGAACCTTTTGAATGCACTGAGAGAATTATTTTTTTGTCAGTATTAAAGCTGAAAAGTGTCCTTACATCATGAGCATTCAAAATGTCAAAATCGCTTTCATTTAGTTGCTGAGTAATTTTGTCAATTGAATTTTTAAAAAATGATTTCAGGTAAAAACTTGAGGTGAAAATTTTTCTATAGATTTTACTTTTATTAAAAAATAATTCTCTTAATGTATCTACTTCTTTTTTTAGTACGTTATCATCTGATCGGTTGAAATAATACTTCCCGTGTTTTGAAATAAACTCCACAGAATAATTTTGTCTCGGTAATGAGTTTGCAATTGCATTAATGACTTTATTCGGTCCACCAGTTTCTTCTTTAGGTAACCCGGCTAAACTTGTAAATAAAATTTTTATCATAAGGTTGAAATCAATTTTTCAAATATGTTTAATGCTCTACCAACTGCCTGGTGCATATCGTAATATTTAAATTCTGCTAATCTTCCACATAAAATCAAATTCTTTTCTTTTTCTGCCAGATCCATATAAAATCTTAGTTTTCTCAAATTCTCATCTATCAATATTGGATAGAGTGGTTCACCATTCGAATTAGGATATTCAAATGATAAAGTCGTAGTTGAAGAATTTTGAAAGGTTATTTTTTTATACTCCGTAACTCTTGTAAACGGGACCTCAGGATCAACATAATTTACAACTGATGCTGGTTGATATGAAGCTTGTTTATAATTTCGAAAATCAAAGTGTATGGACCTATAAGTTAATTTTCCAAATTTATAATCAAAATAATAATCAATTGGTCCTGTATAAATTATAAAGCGATAATTGATTTGATGAAGTAAGTCTTTAAAATCTTTATTAAGAATTATTTTAATCCTTTTATTATCAAGCATTCTTTCAAATAATTTACTAAAACCTTCTTTAGGCATAATCTGATACTTATCCTGGAAATAACGATCATCATCATCTGTTCTAACTTTTATTCTTCCACAAATTCCAGGTGATAAAAATCGTGGCTCTAAATTCCATTGCTTTTTTGTGTAATGTCGAAAAAATTTATCGAATAATTCCCATCCAACTTGACTTACTATAATATCTTCAGAATTCAACACAGGGTTTCGTTCTTCACGAATTTGCTCAAGAAAATTTTTTACTTCTTCGTCTGTACTAAAATTCTTTTTAAAGACCTTATTAATAGTAGTTCGATTTATTGGCAATGGATAATAATCACCTTTTGAGAAAGCCAAGACCCTGTGCTCATATTCATACCAATCCGTAAACTGAGAAAGATAATCAACAATATTTTTATCATTAGTATGAAAAATATGAGGACCATATCTATGTATCAAAATCCCATTCTCATCATATTCATCGTATGAGTTTCCACCGATGTGATTCCTTTTTTCAATTATTATTACATCTCTTTTCAGTTCACTGGCTATTCGTTCAGCTAAAACTGAACCTGAAAATCCACTGCCAACAACTAAATAATCACATTTCAACATTTCTTATCTATACTCAAATGATTTTTTTATCAAAAAGAATAATTGAGAAAACAAAATAGTTCCTTCGGTAATTATGGTTGAATAAATCGCACCATAAATTCCTAATCGGGGAATTAAAATAAAATTACTTGAAACATTAATTATCAAACCGAGAAAAGTCGTCATCATAGTTACTTTCTCTAATCTTTGAGAATTAAGTAAGATGCCTGTAAAGTTATTCAAAAATATTAATGGTATTGCAAACGAAATTGTTTTCAAGTACTCAGAAGAAACAAGAAATTTTTTAGTAAAAATAATTGAAATTATTAAATCTCCCCAGTTCAAATAAACAAAGACCAATCCAGAAGCAACAAATATCAAGACAATTATTTCTTTTACGATCAGATTTAAATGCATTCTTTTCTCTTGTAGATAAAATCGAGACAACTTGTTATATGATTGTAGAAGAATGACCGTTGAAAATATCGATGTATGCCGAATTAATGAATATGCAACAGAATATACGGCAACATCTGTTTTCCCCCAGAAATGATTTAAAATCAAAACATCAATTCTATCATATGCCATAGTGAAAATAACTCCCAAACCAAATGGCAAAGATTTCCTGACAATATTCATCGCATCTTTTAAATCAAAAACTTTTGAACTTTTTATGAGATCAAATCCTCTGATAAATCTACTTAAATACAAAGATTGGAAAACCAGAATACTCAGTATGGTTAATAGACTAATTTCAATCTTGACTCTGTAAATCGTATAAAAAAATAACAGAGTGAAAAGAATCAATCTGGAGTAAAAAACTGATTTAAAATTTATTTCAAATTTGTCTTTGCCATTTAGATAAAAAACTAAAATTTGATTCAGAGGATGATAAAAATTTACCAGGGCTATTAAAAGAATTATTAAAAAATATCTTTGATCACCTGAAAAATAAATCAAAGGAAGAGGTAAAAGAAAAATCATCAAAATAATTTTAAGAGAAAGTATATTTAATAGTGTTTGTCTGGATATGCTATTTGTTGCACTTTCTCTCTGAATAAAAAAAGGTAAACCCAGATCAAATATGGAAGCAATTATATTTGTGAATGCTGAGACAGAAACTATCAATCCATAAAGTTCTTTATCAACATATCGAGCAATGGAAATATAAAAAGCAAAAAATGTAAGTCGCTCTAAAATATTATAAAAAAAAATGTACTTACCCTGAACGAAATAACTTTTTAAACTCTGTTTTCCGTGAGGCATAAATTTATCTATTAACTAACCAGTGCTCGGGATTTTGTTTTTCCCTTTCTTTCCATATCTCGAAATGAACCATCTCCCCTGAAAGGCTTTCACCACTTTTACCTATAATTTCTCCTCGTCTGACAATTTGTCCTTCTTGAACATTCACTTCAGAAAGATATGCATAGACAGTTCTGAATTCTTCAGAATGAGTAATAATAACAATATTGCCGTAGCCCGGTAACCAATGTACAATTGAAATTCTTCCATCAGCAATTACTTTTACTGGCGTGCCGTATGGTGTTGCAATATCAATTCCAAAATTTAATGTAACTGTATTTAAATAGGGATTTCTTTGCTCACCAAAACGATTAACAATTCTACCATTTACTGGCCAGGGAAGTCTACCTTTCAATTTTGAAAAAGAAGATAATTGTGGAACTTGCTCAAACATTTTTTGATAATCGCTATCACTGACAAGATTTTCTTCCTTAATGTTTTTCTCTGTTTTATCAGTTCTTATTTTTTCATTTTGCTTTTGCTGTATTTTCCTCTCAATTTCTCTCTGACGAGCTGCAAGTTCTTCTCTTCGTTGTTTTTCAATTAGTTGATCTATCAGTTCTGTAATTTTCTTTGCCGATTGTTTTTTCCTTTCCAGATCCTTTAACAAAATTTCTTTATCTCTTCTTAGTGAATTTACAAGATTTCTTTTCTCAGTAATCTTTGCTTTAAGTTGATTTTCCTCGATAGTTTTTTCTTTCTTAAGATTTTCTTTTTCATTTAATATTGAAAGTAGATTTTTTCTTTCATTCTCAACTTCTGCTGCTTTTTTGTTTATGAGTTCAATTCTTCGTTTTCGATCTTCTGTAAATTTCTCGAGATATTTATATCTCAGAAGTGCTTGATTTACAGATTGACTTGTCAATAGAAGTTCAAGTGGATTTCGACTTCTGTGTTTATATAGATTGACTATATTTTTTTCATATTCACTTCTTAAATCGTTTAGCTCTTTTTCGGAATTTCTTAATTCGTTTTCTCGAATTTTTATTTCTGCGTTTAGTCTGTTTTCTTCTTCCTCAAGTTTTTTAATTAATGACCTAATTAATCCCACCTGATTATCATAGTTATCAATCAAATTAAGATTTTGTTTTTCTTTGCTCATTGTTTCTTTAAGTTTTTTATCGAGCTCTTGAATTTCCTGCCGAATTTTGTTTAGCTCGATTTTCTTTAACTGAATATCTGAATTTCTCTGAGCATTGCTTATGGTGATAACAAACAGAAATATGAATAATGCTCTAAATAATCTTACCATTCTTTTACCTTCACATTATCTGGAACTGAAAATTGCAACTCTTCATTTATTTTATTGAATTCAATTTTCTTAAAAGTGATGGAAATACTTTCTTGAGTATCTTCATTATTAATTTCAATCTTTACTGGAAATTTTATTCCATCAAATTGCTTCAGTTCCTGAAAAGAAATTAAAACTTTCCTGGTTGAAAAATTTTTTCTGAAAGCAATTTCTGATAAAAAGTATTTCGACCTATCATAATAAATTTCTACAACTGAATTTTTAAGAAATTTAATTACACCGAATTTGTCTTCTGTTGATATATACTCAGTAGAGTCTGCTTCAATAACATCAACATTAAAGTAACCGAAAAAAAGTGGATAAATAATTCTTTTGAAAACTTCGCCGAATTCAGAAGCATTTATTCTTTCTGATGAAAGGGATGTTTTTATAAGTTGATTATCAATTGCGTTATAAATATTAATCGAATCATCTTTTAAGTAGGCAGAGGCAATTTCAAAACCAAAAGGTCCAAACAAATCAATAGTTGCACTCGACGGTTTTAAAACTTGTAGCTCAAATTGAACTGTCATATTAATTTTATTCAAATTCAATTCAGCACTTCCAGTTGCGGAATATGATTTCATTTTATCATAGTTAATTCTCAAGCTCTCATTTATTTCATCAAAAGATATTTCATAATCAATTACTTTTTTAGATGGTCCACAGGATACGAAAGGCAAAGAGAAAACTACAATCATCAATAATCGAATAATCTTCTTCATTCAATTTTTTCTAACTTTTGTTTTAAATCTTGATTTTCAGGATTAAGTTTTAAAGCCATTCGATAATATTCTTTAGCTTCTTCGGTTTTGCTCATCTTAAGATAAACATCGCCCATATGTTCAAGGATTTCAGAACTTGGTGAACCTTGATCAATTGCAAGTTTAATGTAATATTCAGCTTCTTCAAATTTTCCCATTTGATAATAAATCCATCCCAGAGTATCAAGATAGGAATCAACCAGTGAATCTTTTTCTAATGATTTTTTCGACATTGCAAGTGCTTTATCGAGATTAACTTTTCGTTTAGCAAGACTATAAGCATAATTATTTAACAATGTTGGTTCGTCAGGATAAATTTTTAAAGCTTCTTCATAAAGAGAATCACATCTATCAAAATATCCTGCATCATCCAGAATTAAGCCAAGATTTATTAAAGAGTTTTTGTTTTTATTATCAATTGATAAAGCTTTTTCTGAATATTCAATTGCTTCATCGTATTTTTTTAATTTCCCAAGGGCGTAACTTATGGCATTCCACAATTCAGGATTATTAGAAGACAATTCAGCAGACTTTTTTAGATAATAAACAGCATTTGAATAATCTTCCAACACCAGATATGCCTGTCCAAGAGTTACATTTACATTAAAATCATTTTCAAAACGTGAATAAATTTTCTTGAGGATAAAAATCGACTGCTGATATTTTCCATCAATATAAAGTTGACTGCTAAATTTTTTAAGTATATCAAGATTAGTATCGTTTAGCTCGATTTTAGAAAATAATTTATCAATCTGGTTATTTGATTCTTCAATAAGGTTAATTATGAAAAAATATGTCAGAGCGAGAGTATCATTTTTAGAAAGTCTTTCAATTAAAAGTTCATTTACATTTTTTCGCAAAACAGAATCTTTAATTGATTGAGAAGTTATGTAATCATAAACTGAGATTTTATCAGTTTGATTATCTTTACTGAGTTCAATTACATTTCTTACAAGCGTAATAGCTTCTGAATATTTTTTCTCATCGATATTAATTTCAATTAAATACAATTTTGAAATCACATCGTCAGGAAATCTTTCATTAATTTCATTTAGAAGAACTTTCGCAGAATCTTCTTTCCCCCACTCACGATAAAGTCCAACTAACCTCAGTCGCAATTCAAGTTCATAAGGCTCATTAAAAATCAGATTTTTCAATAACTCTTCCGACTTATCATAGTCTCTTTTCTCATAGTAATAATTCAATAAAGATTCCAGAGCACTTCTGTTATCTGGTTGAATTGAAATAATCTTTTCATAATAAATTCTGGATTTCTCTCTATCTCTTGTTTCGATGATTTGAGCAAGATTGTAAAGAGCATCCAGATTTGTTGAATCAATTTTTATAATTCTTTCAAGTTGACTTATAGCTTTATTGACATTGCCCTTCGTTAAATAAATCTGAGCTGCAATTAAAAGGAAATCAGGATGAATTACCGAATCTGGTAAAGTGATTGCCTTCTCAAGGTATTTCAACGAAAGATCGATTTTATTGATTTTGTATAATTGAACAGCTAAAGCAAAATTAATACTTGGATTGTCTTCAAATATTAATGCTTCTTGAAATTCTATAATTGCTTTCTCAGGTAAATCTTGAAGTGAGTAGGTTAAACCCTGAATAAAGTGTTTCTTCGCTTCAAGATTTTTGATGGTTATAATTGGGTCACTTTTTGTTGGAATGACCTCTGACTTTTGCTCTTTTTCAATGACTGCTTTCTGACTGCAACCATAAAGCACAAGTACGATTAATAAAATAATTTTTTTCATAGTTGAAAGTTATTTAATGATTGATTTATAAACAATAATAAAGTTTTTTCTAAAATATTTATTTCTGATTAATTCTACTTACTAATTTCTCTCCTTTATAATTTTTAATTTGCAGAAAAGAATTCGTAATTATGAAAATCTACGATTTAGCAATTGCATATAGCTGGGAATACGACGATGATTTTATCGAAGAAGTTCAGAAAATTTTTCATGAAAGAGGACTTTCATTCCTTCCGATTAGTTTTGAAAATTTAAATGAGGTTTTAGATAAAATAAAAAACGACGAAATCTCTTTAAGATTTTTTCTGGACAGAGCATCTGATGCTGAAGAAGAATTTGTCCCTCTGGCTAAGTTAATTCAAGAAAAAAAATTCTTTATCATTAATCAATATTCTAATGTCGAGTTTGCAATTGACAAAGCCACAATGCATCTGGAATTTATTACGAATGGAATTAATACACCTTTCACGATTATCATTTCTCCTTATAAAGAAAAAAAGAACATCGAATTAACCATTGAACAACTCGCAAAACTTGGAAGACCTTTCATAATCAAACCAGCAAATACAACAGGTGGCGGCATTGGTGTTGTTCTGGGAGCTGAAACTTTAGCAGATGTATTAAAAGCAAGGCAACATCTTGAAAACGACAAATACCTTCTCCAGGAAAAAATTGAACCAATAGAATTTGATGGTAAAAGATTCTGGTTTAGAAGTTTTTATGCATTTGGAAAAATCATTCATTGCTGGTGGAACGACATTACCCACATTTACAAAGAAATTTCTTCTGATGAGTTTGAAAAGTATAATTTTTCGGAGATGAATTTGATTGTTCAGAAAATTCACGAGATTACAAATCTCGAATTCTTTTCAACAGAAATTGCTTTTACTAAAGAAAACAAATTCATTGTGATTGATTATGTAAATGACCAGTGTGATATGAGATTTCAATCGAAGCATTATGATGGTGTTCCCGACAATGTGATTTATGAAATTATTAATTCAATGGCAGACTTTATTAGAAGAAATAATCAGGAATAAGTAATTCTAATTCAACTAACTTTAATAAACTCAGTAATTTTTTCTCAATATTTATCTTCTTCGAGAGTTTCCACTAATCTTAAGTAACTATCATACCTTTCATAAGGAATTATTTCATCTTCGACTGCTTTTTTAACGGCACAATCAGGCTCGTGAGTATGAGTGCAGGTATTGAATTTACATTTTCTCGAGACAATTGAGATTTCTTTGTAAAAATGAGTAATGTCTTCTCTTGTTAAACCGTAAGGTTCAATTTCTTTGACTCCCGGAGTATCAATAACAAATGTATTTTCGTTTAACTTGAATAATCGCACTGTAACAGTAGTATGTCTGCCTTTATTCCAGATTTCAGACACATCACCAACTTTTTGATTGATTCTTGGATCGAGTAAATTCAAAATTGATGATTTGCCAACACCCGAATGACCAATAAAAACTGAAGTTTTGTTTTGAATCAAACTTTTAATTTCTTCAATTCCTTGAGAAGTGATGGTTGATGTTCGAATAACTTTATAACCCAGAGTTGTATAAAGTTCATACCAGAAATCTCTTTTTTTCTTCTTCAACAAATCATATTTATTGATTACAATTACTGGTATTGTTTCACAACTTTCTGCAGTTACAAGCATTCTATCAAGAGTTCGATTATTGAATTTTGGTTTATCTACCGAAACAACACAAAAGGTATAATCAATATTTGCTGCAATTATCTGCTCAAACCTTCTTCCTTTTTCAGAAACTCCTTTGATAACAGGTGCTTTGCGTGAGAGATAGTTTTTTCGTTCAGGAATTTTTTCAATCACTCCTGTTCCATCATCGTTTAACTCAAATTCAACGATGTCACCTACAACAATTAAATCTGTGTAAAGCAGTTTTTCTTTTTTCCACTCAGCTTCAAGTTTTAATTTACCCCGAAGGACGCACCTGATTTCTTTATTATCATCTGTTAAGACGTAATAATCTTTACTTTCTATTCTACAAACAATTCCTTTCATAATGCACAAAAATAAGAAAAGAAATTTTATAAGCTGACATGCAATAAAAATAAATCGGTGATTTCGAATTATCTCCATCACCGATTTATCTAAATGTTAATTGGAGGTTTGAACTAAATTAAATTACTTACAAAAAATTGGTGACCTCAACATAGTTCGATCACCTACTTTATGATTCGACAAAAATTTAAAACCTGAAACCTGTGGTAAAGACGAAGTCACTCGAACTTAAACTCTGATAAGTTCTTGATACACCACTACCATAATTATCACCAACATTTTTCCATTTTCCACGGACAACAGCAAAATCTAAAGAGAATCCATCTGGTGTAATGTATCCAAGTCCGAATGTGAAATATTTTCGATCAAAATCTTTTGGATCATCTTTAAATGGCGACATCTTTAGAAAATAACCAGCTCTTAATCTAACTCCTGTATTCAGAACATTATATTCTGCACCAAATGAATAATCCATTACACTTCTAAACAGTTGTTTAATGTCTCGATTAACTCTCGCTATCTTTGATGGTGAAAGTCCTTTCATTTCCATTTGTGTGTAATCAATCAAATTAATATCTCCACTAAGAGTTAAACCAAATTTCGAGACTGAAAAACCAACACCAAATTCGAAGGGCGACCATATTTCATATTCAAGTTTGCTTTCGAGAGGTGGATCAATATCAGCTGAAAAACCAGTACCGAATTGGGAATATCCATCAACCAGATAATGTTCTTTTACAGTGTAAATACTCGGAAACTTTATCGTTGTCCCGAATCTCATATAATTTTCGACACGATACATCATACCGATTTTTGCAGTAAAGCCAGTGAGTTCCCATTTAAGAGTTTCCTGTAATTTGAAAAGTTCGAAATCAGCAGTTCTTGAATCAGCAGGATCAGTTCTAACATTCGCATTGTAAATATTACGAATGTCTTCTTCCGAATAATCTCTATTTCTCTCAAAATCACCACTTATTATACCAATGGTTGCACCAAAAGAAAGATTTTTAGCGACTTCAATTGCTCCACTAAAAACCCAGTTACCTTCACTTCCTGAATTCAAAATTGAACCAGATTGATAAAGTTTTCCATTAATTGGAGTTATATCGCCAGTTGAGTCTGTCAGATACAAGAGGTATGAAATATCGCCTTTACCAAGCAATGCTTGAATCATCGATGTATTACCATCATTGAAACCTTCAAAAGAAAGAGATTCATTAAAGAAATTATTTCGATTGTAACCAAAGGCAAAGACAAGACTTCCTCTGATTACCGGGAATGGAAATACAAATCCAAGGTCTATTAATTTTACTGAATTGTTACTGAATGATGACTGATTTCCAAAAAATGAGGTATTATTATTCAACGACAAATAATTTAATCCGCCGTGGAATTCCATCCTTCGTAATTGAAATAACCCAGCTGGATTGTATGCTGTTGCAGTATAGTCATCACTTACACCAATAAATGCACCACCCATTCCAATTGATCGTGCACCAATTTTATATGGTTGAAAACTTAATCTCAAAACATCATTGAAGTTTTGCGAAACTAAAGTTGAAATTAACAAGAAAAAGATCATTAAGATTTTTGTTTTCATTTTTTCCTCTCACCTGAATTGTCTCTGGATTTTGTGGAACTGGATTCACGAGAATTTCTTTCTTTTGATGAATCCAACGAATTATTTGAAGATGAATTAGACGAACTGGAATTATTTGAACTACCCGAATTTCTTGATGGTATGTCAAAATTTGCAGGTGATGAAGTTCTTCCTCCATCCATATCTCTTAAACCTGTTCTGTCGTTTGGTCTTTGTGGAGATTGATTTTCCTCCACTGGATATCTAATTTCTAACCACCATGGCGGAACATAAGTTGGTGTAACCCAGATAGGATTTGTTCCAATATAGCTCCAACTGGGATTTTGATTAACATAATCGTAACCATATTCAATCATATCTGTATTTGAATGACAGGAGAAGCAATCATTATAAAATTTTACTCTTTGAGAGTAATCTCCTTTTTTTACAGTTGGATGTGAGATTATCGTATAACATCCAATAAAACCTGAAGCAATCAAAACCAATATCACAGCTATTTGTGGAAATTTCATCTGTCTCTTCCTCGATCATTTCTTGGAGATTGATTCACTGGTGGTGTGTAAGTTCTTGATGGTGGCGTATAACTTGGCGAATTGTTTCGAGATGGAGTTTCGTATCGTGGTGATTCATATCTTGGTGATTCATACCTTGGTCGCTCATAATTATATGAATTTCTATCTCGTGATTTAGTTTCACCTGATGATTTTTCATCTCTACTATTTGAGTTCGAATTATCAAATCTTGGTTGATATTCTCTTCTTGGAATATCATACTCGATCTTTGGTCTATCATCTCGATAAATTCTGACCTTTTCATCATTATTTCTACGAGTTGTCTGGTCGTTATTTCGTGGTTTAGAATCAATCTCTTTATCAATTAAAATTCTTTGCTCAAAATTTGGGAGGAATGAATCATACTGCCTTCTATCAGATTGTTTTCTATCAGGAGTATCTTTTCGATCGGAGTTATCTCTATTTCGATTTGAGTTTCTATCTGGATTTCTTTCAGGTAATTTTCTATCAGTTGGAATTCTTGGTTTTTGTTCATCTCTCGTGTCTTTTCTAACATTTGGTTCTCTATTTCTATCGGGAGTTCGTGTATTAACATCTCTATCACGGTTATTACCGTTATCTCTTAATGTCGGTGTTCTTAGATTATCATCTCGATTTATCCTTTTGTTTCGATCAAGAGTACCAGATCGGTCTGAACGAATCCCATCATCTCTCAATCTTGTTCTATCAGAAGCAATTTGAAGATTTAAGTCTCGACCCCAGTTTCCTGTTCTTACAATACCATTTCTACCACCGTCTTGATCTCTCAGACGAGTGTAATCATTTTTTCTGTATTGAACTATTGGTGGATAGTATCCGCCATACCAGTATGGGTCATACCACCAGTAAGGAGGTGCATAGAAAGGATTATAAAAAGGATCATAGTAAGCAAAACCATACCAAACACGATAGCAACTATAGTAACCATACCACCATGGTAAGTAATAAGTTCTACAAACTACATAGGGATAATAAAAATAGTCAAAATACCAGGGATCGTAATAAACAGCACCACCGACAACTATTGTGATTCCAGGATGATAATATTTATAAGCTCTCCTGTGTCGTGGATAATAATATCTATCATTGTCCTCATCATATGCAGTATCGTCAGTGGATTCATAAGTTGTATCAATAGTTACTGTTTCTTCTTCCCCGTCCTTTTCAACTCTTTTCTCAATTATTACTCTTTTTCGTTCCTTATAGCTATAATCATCGTCTTCGAGTTTAATCTGAGTATAACATCCACTCACAAGGAAAGACCCGATTAATATCAAAACCCACAGATAAGCATTTTTAATTTTCATATCAAACCTCCAATTGTTTTAAGTCTAATAATTTAATCAAAGATAATACCAATTAGTTCCACCAGTAAATCTCTATACAAATTCAAAAAATTTATTTTTTATGAGCTCCTTTGTAAAGGGCGTTACTCAAGACTAAAAAGATGTCTAAAAATAGTTCAGTATTGTTTAATATTTTGAACATTAAAAAATCATTGATGCAAATTCGAGTCTAAAAGCTCTATCCCCTCCAAAAGTATCGGAAATCCTGTTATTGGTAAGATTTCTAAAATCAAAACCTATTGTTAGACCTTTCGCTATCGACCATCTAATACCAGCATTGAGATAACCTCTTCCTCGACCAACTCTATTTTCATCGTCGTTCAAACCAAAATCGTATTCAGCAACAATTGACACCTGACTGCCCAGTGTTTTTTCAACTCCAACTATAATGTTTAGATTTTTATCCTGGTCTGAAGTTTCAAGACTATAATTTAGAGAACCGTGTAAACTCATCAATCCCATAAAATTAAAGTTTTTACTTGCAACCAAAAAGAAACCTGGTGATTTTACTTCAAATCTTCTTATGGAATCAAGATATTCACCCTTGCCTTGTGAATCAAAACCAAGAACCATTGCAGGGAATGAAGGTTCCTCATCAAAAATTCTAAATCTTACATTAACGCCTGGATATTTATAAAATTTCATTTCTCCCTTTCCGACAAAATTTGCTGCGCCATAAGAAATCCCAAAATTAAATTGATTGAAAACACCCACATCCATTTTCAAAATAAAAACTCCTTCAGGTAATTGTTCAGTACCAATTGCAAACATTCCTCGCTGTAATATTCCTGCTATATTCATATCAACAAGAGTTCTTGGTTCAATTTCTGATTTAGAACCTGCACTTCCTTGAGCCATCATCGAAAAATTTAGTGTAATGGTAAAAATAAAAACTAAGATTAACAATTTTACTTTCATTGTATCTCTCCTGGATTTATGCTTTTTGAGAAGAAATATAAAATTCAAAAATCTTTTTAATATTTCTTTCTGGTATACTCAATTGAATTGAAATTTTCCCATTCTTTTGGTTATCAATTGGACTTATCTTTAAGATATCAGAACTAACTCTAACGACATCTATTAAATTTCTTCCTTCTTTAATTTCCATTTCTATCTTATTTAATAAAAAAGGGACTTTGAAGTTAAGTTCGTTTTTAGGAATTACTTTTAATTCAAAACCTGATGAGTTATTAAAATTATCATTCGACAGTAAAACATCTATTTCAACTGGTTTGAAAATATAATTGTAAGATGCAAGAATTATAGAAATTGAAATAACAAAAATTAAGAAAGCCTTCATCTTGTTAATCTTTAATTTCAAATTTTGATTTATAACCATTTGTTTCGCCATTCATAGAGACAACATAATCAAATCCTGACCTTACTGCATAAGCACCAATTTCACCTTTTTTATTTAATGCAATAAAGGCTGCTTGATAAGGTTCTTTCATTATATTCTTATTTTTTTCGATTAATCTTCTCACCACAAACTCGCAGGCTTCTTGTGGTGATAACCCTTCTCTCATTTTTTCAACGACTAAAAAAGAACCGACTGTTCTCATAATTGTTTCACCAACACCTGTTGCACCTGCAGCACCGACTTCATTATCAACATAAAGTCCAGCACCAATAATTGGAGAGTCACCAACTCGTCCGTGAATTTTCCATCTTAAACCACTGGTTGTACAAGCACCTGAAATATTTCCATCTTTATCAATTGCAAGCATTGTAATAGTATCATGTGTTTCATTCCCTATCCAGTTATCTTCTTTACTCAAACTCTCTTTCCATTTAATCCAGGCCTGTCTTGATTTTTCTGTTAAAAGATTTTCTTCTTTAAAACCATAAGCAAGGGCAAACATTTTTGCTCCTTCACCTGCAAGCATTACATGTTTTGTCTTTTCCATAACGAGTCGAGCAACTGAGATTGGATTTTTGATATTTTGCAGATAGGCTACAGCTCCTGCTCTCCCTTTCCAGTCCATTATTGATGCATCTAAAGTTACTATTCCATTTTCATCAGGTAAACCACCATAACCAACTGAATTATTTTCTGGATCGTCCTCAGCGACTCTAACTCCTTGTTCAACTGCATCGAGTGAATTACCACCTTTAGCCAAAATCTCCCATGCTTTGAGATTTGGTTTTCGATCTCTATCCCATGTTGAAATTACTACGGGACGAATTCCAACATCATCATTTTTTACTTTTCCAAAAATTTTTGAAGGATTGATAAATTTAATTCCTGTTCCAAGGATAGCAGATGTGAAAATAAATTTTCTTCTTGAAATGAAGCCCATCTTACACTCTCCATTTATTTGTTGAATTTATAAGTTGTAATTCCCTTTTTGTCTTCGAGTTCGATATTTAATTTTTTTAATTCATCTCTAATTTTGTCAGCAATATCAAATCTTTTTTCTGCACGCATCTGTGAGCGGATATCAATAATAATTTTCATTAAATCATCTAATAATTTATCGTCAAATGATTTTCTTTTTTGTAAGTTAACAATACCAAGAATATCCTCTCCTATTTGCTTAAAGACATTTAGAATTTTTTCTTTATTAGCAGAACTAACACCATTATATTTTGCAAGAAATGAATTTACTTCTTTAACAAAATCAAAAAATACAGCAACAGCCTGGGGAGTATTAAAATTTTCATCCATTGCTTCTTCAAATTCTTGATAAAATCTTTCTACAGGAAAATCTTCCTGACTATCAAGAACTGGACTGGTCTCAAGCTGATGCAAAGAATTATTCAGTCTCTTGATTGCATTTTCCGAATTCTGTAACAAATCAATTGAAAAATTCAAAGGAGCAGAATAAATCGATTGGGAATAGAGTAACCTGAGCGCTTCTGCAGAAAATTTTTCGAGAATTTCTCTGGTAGTGAAAAAATTACCAAGGGATTTCGACATTTTTTGATTGTCTATGTTTAAGAAGCCAAAATGAATCCAGTATCTCGCAAAAGGTTTACCAGTTGCCGCTTCACTTTGAGCAATTTCATTTTCATGATGTGGAAAAATTAAATCGCTACCACCAGCATGAATATCAAATGTTTCTCCAAGATTTCTCATCGACATAACAGAGCACTCAATATGCCAGCCTGGTCGACCTTTTCCCCAGGGACTTTCCCAGAATGGTTCTCCCTGTTTTGCAGATTTCCATAATGCAAAATCAGCAGGATTTTTTTTCTGTTCATTTATTTCAACACGAGCACCACTTATCAGGTCTTCCAGTTTTTTCCCGGACAATTTTCCATAGTCAGGAAATTTAGTTACATCATAAAATACATCACCATTAATCTGGTAAGCAATTCCTTTATCAAGTAATTTTTGAATCAATTCAATAATGTTATTGATATTCTCTGTTGCTCTGGGATAAACATCAGCTGGTTTTATTTTTAATTTTTGAATGTCCTCGAAAAATGCTTCTGAATATTTTTTAGCAATTTCAGAAGCTGTAACTCCTTCACTTATAGCTTTGTTTATGATTTTATCATCAATATCAGTTAAGTTCATTACAAACTTCACATCAAAACCTTTATAAATAAAATATCTTCTGATAATATCAATCATAACGAAAGAACGAGCATTTCCAATGTGGAAATAATCGTATACCGTAGGACCACACATATAAATTTTTACTTTTCCTTCTTCAAGAGGAATGAAATCTTCAACTCTTTTTGTAAGCGTATTGTAAAATCTAATTGCCATAACTCTCTTATTTTTTAGTGAAAATAGTGAATGGTCTTTTTAATTGAAAATAGATTATACAAATAAGCATTGCAGAATTTTCGATTAAAGATTTTAAAACACTAAGCCGGCAAAAACTAATGTGCTGGTTTATGAGATAATTGAACTAAAATAATTCCACTCACAATTAATAAAATTCCAATCACAACTTTCCAATTGAAATCTTGTGTGCCCTTGAGAAGTCCCAGCAATGTTCCAGAAATAGGCGACATAGCAAATGCAACAGCTAATGTCACTCCAAGATTTTCACTTTTTGCAAGAGAAACATAAAAACTCCACATACCTAAAGTTCCAGCTACAATTCCACCACCAATGATAATCATTAACAATGCTTTATAATTAGTGGGATGTTGAATCATATTCCAGGAAGAAATTGATAGTAGTCCTAAAAAAATCAATGCGACTAATGTTCTTATTGTAATACCTGCAACTGGAGGAATTCCCATTTCTTTTAATCCTGCTTTTTCAAAGTATCCTCCAACTCCCCAGAATATTCCTGCAAGTATTGCGAAGAAAATATATTGTTTCATACTACATTCCTTTTTTCAATTAATAATTAAAACTTCAGAAAGTCTTCTTTTCTAATCTAATGAATTAAATGGTGTTCATCAGGTATAATCAGATAAAAAATTTCTTTGTTATACTAAAATTAAAAAAGGATATCCAGTCAACATAAAACTAAATAAATCATTAAGACGCTGAGAATATTCTAAAAAAATTTTAAAAGTTCCACTTGCACCTGTTTAATATTTTACTTAATATAATCTTAGTAACTTATTGAAAATAAAAAAAATAAATATCTTGAAATTTAGGCTTGGAGCTGAAAAATTGGTGGTCAAGACGAAAGAAGGAGAAAGGCTTAACCCATTTGTCCCCTTTCTCCTTCAGCTCTAAGCAGAAAGGAATCAAATGAAATATACAAAGCTCAACAAAATTCACAAACAGTTTAATGCTAAACTTGTTGAATTTGCCGGCTTCGAAATGCCAGTTTATTACACTTCAATAGTTGAAGAACATTTGGCTGTCAGAAATAGTGTTGGAATATTTGATGTCTCACATATGGGAGAAATTTTTATTACAGGTTCAGATGCTTTACAATTTGTTCAAAAGATTACTGTGAACGATGCCTCTAAATTAGTCACAGGAAAAGCCCAGTACTCAGCTATGTGTTATGAAGACGGTGGAATAGTTGATGATTTACTGGTTTATAAACTTGAAGATGGTTTCATGATGGTTGTAAATGCATCCAATAAAGATAAAGATTTCGAGTGGATGAAAAGTAACGTAAATGAGGAACAAGTTGAGATAATAGATAAAAGTGATGATTATACTTTAATTGCTGTTCAAGGACCAAAATCAGCAGAAACATTAAAATCTTTAATTGACTTTGATATCAATGAATTAAAATTCTATACCTTCAAAACTGGAAAAATTTTAGATACACCAGCAATAATCTCTCGAACTGGTTATACAGGTGAATTAGGTTATGAGATTTATTTCGAAAGTGATGAATCTACTGCTCAAAATATCTGGAATGCAATACTGGAAAAAGGAAAAGAATTTAATATCAAATGTTGTGGATTAGGTGCAAGGGATAGCTTGAGACTTGAAATGGGTTATTGTTTATACGGGAATGATATTAACGAAACAACTAATCCACTCGAAGCTGGATTAGGATGGATAACAAAACTCGATAAAAATTATTTCATTGGAAAAGATGCTCTTTTGAAAATCAAACAGGAAGGCTTAAAAAGACAATTGAGAGGTTTCGAGTTGCTTGATAGAGGAATTCCAAGACATGAAAATGAAATATTTTTCGAAGGTAGAAAAATCGGTTTTGTCACAAGTGGAACACAATCACCTTCTCTCAACAAACCAATAGGTCTGGGATATTTCGAAGTAAACTCTGTCACTGATGAATCAATTTTTGAAATTGATAATAGAGGTAAAAAACTAAAAGCAAAATTGACAAAGGTTCCTTTTATACAGAAATGAAAATCGAAGTAATTTTTCTTGTACACGATAAATTAGAGGATTATTTCCTTAATAAAAACATAGTTGTTATTGATGTTCTTAGAGCAACATCAACAATTATTACTGCCCTTGCAAATGGAGCAAAATCTATAATCCCGACTCCAACTGTTGAGGAAGCAGTAAAGATTGCAAAAAATCTCGAACGAGACACATATTTGCTTGGCGGAGAACGAAACACAAAAATAATAGATGGTTTTGACCTCGGTAACTCCCCTCTTGAGTATTCAAGAGATAAAGTGAATGGTAAGAAAATAATTTTTACTTCAACGAATGGAACAAAAGTCTTTGAGTATTTAAAACATTCTAAAAATGTTTTGATTGCTTCAACACTTAACGCTTCAGCAGTTGTTGAGAAAATTAAGAAGCTTGACTCTGACTGGATTTTTATTTGTGCAGGTCGAAATGGATTTTTTGATAGTTCTGATGCTATTGGTGCTGGACTTCTTATAAGCATCTTATCTCGACAAACGAATAAAATTGAACTTGATGATGCAGGAAAAATTTCTCTTTTATTATACAATGAAGTAAAAAACAACTTATCTAAAAACTTGAAAAAAACAATTCATGGAACTAATCTATTAGCTTCTGGTTTTGAACAGGATATTGAGTTTATATCTCAAGTAGATAAATTTTCCATTAACGCAAGTTTCACAAATAATATTATAGGGTTACTTGAATGAAAAGACGGAAGAAATTAAACGAATCAACTCTAAATTCTGATGATTTTTTAATTCCCTATGAAACTAAAAAATCAATTTTAGCTTTGTTCATGCTGACATTTGGTGTAATTATTGCTCTAAGTATCATCTCATACAATAGAAGTGATTATACTTATATCCAGAATCTCGAGTTTAAAGATTTCTTCTCGTTAATTGATAGAAATTCTGACATCTCTCAAAACTCAACGAAAATTAAAAACTGGTTCGGATTAATTGGTGCAATCTTAGCAAACTTCTTTATTAATGATCTCTTTGGTTATTCTTCTTTTACAATTGTAATCGTTTTAGTTTACTGGGGCTTTTTGATACTTATGGGAATTAATAATCAAAAACAATCCATCTTTTATTCAATCCTGATAATTTCAATTGGAATTCTCTTCTCCTCTATGGTTGGTATTTTGTCAGAAAGTCTCGACTCAATTGCTCAGAATAAAGAATTATATGGTTCAGTTGGATTGTTACTTGGTTCAATCTTAATAAAATTAATTGGTTCTGCTGGTGGTTTAATCGTAATCTTTGTAATGATTTTAGTTTTCTCGACTATCTTACTGAACATAGATTTAAAAGAATTATTAGCCAATCTTTTCCTTCGATTAAAATTATTTTTATTTATGATTGCTAATGCTCTGGGAAAAACATTCAGAAAGGAAAAAGAACCATCCTCTCCACCTATTAGTGTAAAGAAAAAGAAAGTTGAAACTGAGGATTATGAAGTTCAAGCACCTAAAGAAGCTAAAATAGAAATTGTTAAAGATGAAATTGTTAAGCCAGTAAAAGAAACACCAAAAACAGATACGCCTAAGTCACAAACAATTTCTATTAAAAAGTCATCCAGCGATCAAGATTCAAAAACAGATGAAACAAATGAAGTTGATTATCAATCCACAGATAATACAGGTATCCAACCATGGGATAGTACACTGAAATTTAAACTACCCACTATTGATTTACTGGAAACACCAATTCAAGTGCTTACAGTCAATCAATCAGAATTGACTGAAAAAGCAGAGATGATTGAGAAAAAATTAAAAATGTTTAAAGTCGATATACAGGAAATAAAAGTTACACCAGGTCCAGTTGTTACTCTTTATGAGGTTATTCCATCTCCAAATATTAAAGTTAATACAATTACGAACTTGAAAGATGACATTGCACTTGCCCTAAAAGCTAAAGGGATTCGTATTATTGCACCAATGCCTGGCAGAGGAACAATTGGCGTTGAAATACCAAATGACCGACCAGAAAATGTTCAAGTTGCAAGTGTTTTCGGGTCACCGAAGTTTATTGAATCAAATTATCTACTTCCACTTGGAATGGGCAAAACTGCTGCGGGAGAAATTTTTATTGAAGATCTGGCTTCAATGCCCCATCTTTTAATCGCTGGTACAACAGGTTCAGGAAAGAGTGTTGGAATTAATACAATCATCAATTCAATTCTTTTCAAATTACATCCTGCAACAGTAAAGTTTGTTTTAATTGATCCCAAGAGGATAGAGCTTGCTGTTTATAAAAAATTGAAAAAACATTATCTGGCAGTTTGTCCTGATGTAAAAGAAGAAATCATTACAAGTCCCGAAAATACTGTGACCATCCTCAAATCTCTTGAAGCAGAAATGGATAAAAGATACAACTGGCTAAGCAAGATTGATGTACGAAGCATTAAAGAATTCAACGAAAAACTTGCATCAGGAAAAATCAAAGAGAAAGATGGAATTAAATTTCATCCATTGCCTTTCATAATTGTTATAGTTGATGAATTTGCAGATTTAATGATTACAGTTGGTAAACAAATTGAGGATTCAATTGCAAGACTTGCACAGATGTCCAGAGCTGCTGGTATACATTTGATTTTCGCTACACAAAGACCATCAGTAAATGTTATTCGAGGAAATATTAAAGCTAATTTCCCTGCACGAATCGCATACAAAGTTTCTCAACGGGCAGATTCTCAAACTATTCTTGATCAAGGTGGTGCAGAACAATTACTCGGAAAAGGCGATATGATATTCAGCAATAACGATAATCTTGTTCGAGTTCAAAACGCATACATAACTGAAGAAGAGATAAATCGAGTTCTGGATTTTATTGAAAGTCAGGAAGGATTTGCCACTCCTTATCTTTTACCATCAGTTAAAGAAAATGGGCGAAATGATTCAGATGGTATAAACGGATCTGAATTTGACGATTTGATTGTTGATGCAGCTTACATAGTCGTTAGAAGCAAAGTCGGGACAGTGACATTCTTACAAAGAAAATTAAAAATTGGTTATGCCCGTGCCGCTCGAATAATGGATGAACTTGAACAAATTGGTGTAGTTGGTCCATTTGAAGGTGGTAGAAATAGACTCGTTTTGATTGAATCAGAACCACTACTCGAGGAAGTTCTTCGTTCATATGGATTAATGAAATAAAATTCATTGTGAGTTTCTAAAAAATATTTCTCCGATTAATCAATACGAAAAGTTATTTCACTTTAAATTCAAACAGCATTAATAAAAATTTAACTCATTCATATTTTTAATTTTCCATCTCACTTTGTCTCACACTTTTTCTTTTAAGACAAATTCTGGAAAAAATCTCAATCAGAAACAATTATTACAAAACACTATTATTAATCTTCAATTAAAATTCAATTTTCCTTATTTTTGAATCAAGATTGTAACTTTTTGAAAGTCTGAAACTCAAATTTATGTCTTATAGAATTGGAATATTAGGTGGCGGTCAACTCGCCAGAATGTCTACACTCGCTGCATACAGATTGGGGTTCTCCGTCAATATTTTAGAAAGATTCAAAAATTCTCCCGCTGCTCAAATTACAAAGAATGAATTTATTGGCTGGGTTGATGATAAAAAAATCATGAAAAGATTCCTTGACTCTTCTGATATCATCACACTTGAAAATGAATTCATTGATTTTCATCATCTTGAGTGGATTGAAAACCATCACAAAAAAGTTATTCCATCATCAAAAACGATTTCTTTAGTTCAGGATAAATTAATTCAAAAGGAAACTTTTCAAAAAGCAAAACTTCCAGTTCCGGAATTCCTCGAGGTTTCAAACGACACAACTTATTCAGAAATCAAAAAGAAACTTGGAAAAAAATTTCTTCTAAAGTCCAGGAAATTTGGCTACGATGGATATGGGAATTCATTAATCAATAATGAAAAAGATTTTATCAACTCATTCAAAAAATTAACCGAGAGACACTCAACTTTACTCGCTGAAAAATTTATTGACTTCAAAAAAGAACTCGCTATTATGATTGTAAGAACAAAAAAAGAAATAAAAACATATCCAGTAGTTGAGACGATTCAAAAAAACCACATCTGTAATATAATTATTGCCCCTGCACAAATTGAGAAAAAACTAATAAACGAAGTAATAGAAATTGGTATTGAAGCAGTAAAATCTATCGAAGGGTACGGCTTATTTGGAATTGAATTTTTCTTGACAAAAAATAATGAGATTTTGATTAATGAGATTGCACCAAGACCACATAATTCTGGTCATTATACAATCGAGGCAAATGTAACTTCACAATTTGAAAATCATATTAGAAGTATTTTAAATCTTCCTTTAGGTTCAACAGAAATGATTTATCCCTTTTCTGTGATGATTAATTTGCTGGGGAAAATTAATCGTAAAAATCACAAAGTTGATGTTTCAAAAGTTCTTACTTACGAAGGAGCTCATCTTCATATTTATGGTAAAGAACAATCAAGAAAGGGTCGGAAGATGGGGCATATCACTTTCTGTGGTGATGATTTAAATTTCCTGCTAAACAAAGCAATGGACGCTGAAAGAAAAATTATTATATAGGAGAAGTATGAAAAAGAAACCTCAGGTTGCAATTATAATGGGAAGTGATTCTGACTTTCCCATAATGCAAGAAGCTGCAAACATTCTAAAAGAGTTTGATGTGGAATATGAAATAAAAATTGTTTCGGCTCATCGAACTCCGGGATTTATGGCGAAATACACAAGCACAGCTCACAAACGAGGCATTAAGGTTATTATAGCGGGTGCTGGTGGTGCTGCTCATTTACCAGGTATGTCGGCATCGTTCTCACCATTGCCAGTTATTGGTGTCCCGATAAAAACAAAATCAATGGATGGTCTGGATTCTTTACTTTCAATTGCTCAAATGCCGGCGGGAGTCCCTGTAGCAACAGTTGCAATCAACAATGCAAGAAATGCCGGATTACTTGCAGTTCAAATTTTAGGAATATGTGATAAGAAATTATTTAAGAAAGTCGTTGAATACAAAGATAAACTCGCAAACGAATCGATGAATAAAAATAAAATTCTATCACGCTAATTGTTTTATACGAACGGCAAAACTATATTAACTTTGAATTTCAGGAACAAACTAAATGCCTGCACCACTAAATCGAACATTAACTTTATCAGATAACGAAAGAAAAATTTTCAGGGAAAAGCTGATTAAAATTAAAAATCCAGTTAATGTTGATTCAATAATTAATAAAGTTATCAATCAAGATTTTTTTGAAGTCATAGATTACCTTCCTGAAAAATTTGTCGATTTACTTTTTATTGATCCCCCTTATAATCTCACTAAAAGTTTTAACAATATAAAATTCAGAAAGACATCAATTGAAAATTATCAGGAGTGGTTTGAATCCTGGTTACAAAAATTAATTAAGGTTTTAAAACCAACTGCATCAATCTACATTTGTGGTGATTGGCGTTCTTCTGCGGCAATTCAATTAGTTTGTGAAAAATATTTTCAAGTAAGGAATAGAATTACTTTCGAAAGAGAAAAAGGTCGTGGCTCTAAAAATAACTGGAAAAACAATTCTGAAGATATCTGGTATTGCACTATTTCTAATGAGTTTACATTTAATGTTGAAGATGTCAAATTAAAAAGAAAAGTAATTGCACCATATCGAGAAAATGGAAAGCCAAAAGATTGGTCACAAACAAAAAATGGTAAGTATAGATTAACTTTTCCTTCGAATATCTGGACAGATATCACAATCCCCTTCTGGTCAATGCCAGAGAATACTCCACATCCTACACAGAAACCAGAAAAATTGCTGGCAAAAATTATATTAGCAAGTTCAAATGAAAATGATATTGTTTTCGATCCTTTTGCAGGAGTAGGAACAACTGCTGTGGTCGCAAAAAAATTAAATCGAAAATTTGTCATCATTGAAATGGATGAAGAATTCTGTCTTTATGCACAGAAAAGATTAACTCTGGCAGAAACTGATAAAACAATCCAGGGATATTTCGATGGAGTATTCTGGGAAAGAAATACATTGAATGATTTAAAACTCATTCTCAATGAAAAAAATAAAATTTAATTTTTCAGAACCTAACAAATAAACCAAGCAGGTTAAGATGCAATACGAAGCTGTTATCGGTCTTGAAATACACGCTCAACTTCTAACAGAGACAAAACTCTTTTGTGGTTGTCTGACTAAATTTGGTAACCCACCAAACTCAAATGTTTGCCCGATTTGTCTCGGTCATCCGGGAGTTCTTCCTGTCTTAAATAAAAAGGCAGTTGAATTTACAATAAGAATGGGCATCGCTACCAATTGCACAATTAACAAACATTCGGTCTTTGCAAGAAAAAATTATTTTTACCCTGACCTTCCTAAAGGTTATCAAATCTCTCAATATGAATTCCCGTTATGTTCGAATGGTTATTTAGAAATTGATGTTAACAACCAGAAAAGAAAAATTAGAATTAACAGAATTCATCTTGAAGAAGATGCGGGTAAATCAATTCACGAACAGGGAAATTTTACTTTACTCGATTATAATCGATGTGGAGTACCATTAATCGAAATTGTTACAGCTCCAGATTTGCGTTCACCTGAAGAAGCAGGAGAGTTCTTAAGCGAAATCAGACAGATTGTTAAATATCTCGAAATATGTGATGGAAATATGGAAGAAGGTAGTTTGAGATGTGATGCTAATGTATCCATAAGAGAAATCGGTTCATCCACACTCGGTACAAAAACCGAAGTAAAAAATATGAACTCAATAAAAAATGTGATGGATGCTTTGAGATATGAAATTGAAAGACAGATTGACATTTTAGATTCAGGTAAACAAGTCGTTCAACAAACATTATTGTGGAATGCTGAAAAACAAATTGTCGAACCGATGCGCACAAAAGAAGAAAGTCACGATTACAGATATTTCCCCGAACCTGATTTACCACATATTGAAATTGACAATGTCTGGTTAGATAAAATTAAAAAAGAATTACCAGAGCTTCCTTCAAAAAGAAAAGAAAGAATGAAGCAACAATATAATCTACCAGAATACGATGTAGAAATTCTAACTTCAGAAAAAGAATTCGCCAATTATTTTGAGGAGACAGCAAAATTCTCAAACGATTATAAATCTATTAGTAACTGGTTTATGACTGAAATTCTGAAAATCTTGAACGAACAAAAAATTTCTATAAAAGATTTTCCAATCAGACCTCAACAGCTCGCTGAACTTATTGAGTTAATTAATAACAAAACAATCAGTGGTAAAATAGCAAAAGAAGTTTTTAATGAAATGTTAATTGAACCTCAATCACCTTCCAAGATAATAGAGAAAAAAAATCTTGTTCAAATCTCTGATGAAAAAGCAATTGAAGAAATAATCCAGAAAGTTATCGAAGCAAACCAGAAACAAGTTCAACAATATCTTGAAGGGAAAGAAAAGGTCTTTGCACACTTCGTTGGTCAGGTAATGAAAGAAACAAAAGGCAAAGCAAATCCAGCAATTGTCAATAAAATTCTGAAAGAAAAACTTGAAAAACTTCGAGGATAAATTGTCAATTATTATTCCAAAAATCATCATCATTTATGATGATTTGTTCGAAAAGTGGTTGACTAAAAAGTATTATTTTATCACCCTGAATTTATTTCAGGGTCTATTTTTGGTTTATAATTACAAGTTTAGATGCCGAAATAAAGGGCTGACTAAAAAGTATTATTTTGTCACCCTGAATTTATTTCAGGGTCTATTTTTGGTTCATAATTACAAGTTTAGATGCCGAAATGAATCGGGCATGACACTTTTTGGACAACCCCAAATTCAGTTAAGCAAAAATGTTGAAAAACAACCTGAGGATTAAATGAACAAACCAAAAGTTGCTCTTATTTTTACTGGTGGAACAATCTCAATGCGAATTGATGAAAACACTGGTGGTGCTGTTCCATATCTAAGTGGACAGGAACTGATTGAACTCGTTCCTTCTCTTAGAGATCTCGCTCAAATTGAAATCTATGATTTTGGTAAGTATCCCGGTCCACATATGACTTTAGACTTGATGATGCAATTAAAAGATATCGTAAAAAAATTTCTTGAGAGAGAAGATATTAATGGAGTTGTAATTACACATGGAACAGATACTCTTGAAGAAACAGCTTATCTTCTAGACCTCACCATTAATTCTATCAAACCAGTTGTATTGACTGGTTCAATGAAAAATTCATCTGAACCTGACTGGGATGGAGAAAAAAATCTAATTGATTCAATTACTGTTGCTTTGAGTAATAATTGCAGAGATCTGGGCGTGCTCGTTTGTATGAATAGCGAAATTAATGCGGCGAGTGAAGTTTCAAAAATATACTCAGACGAAATTGAATCTTTCAAAAGCCTGGACTTTGGTTCATTGGGTTTCGTCTCAAAAAATAGAGTTATAATTAACAGATTACCAAGGAAAAGAGAATATATCCCATCAAATAAGATTGAAAAAGATATTGATATAATTTTAGTCCATGCTGATATGAGCGATAAATTTTTCCGGTTTAGTGCAGACACTGGTTCAAAGGGTGTGGTAGTTGAAGCACTCGGTGTTGGCAATGTACCTCCAAAAGCCTACGATGGAATTAAATATCTACGGGAAAAAGGAATTCCTGTAGTTTTAACTTCAAGATGTCCTGCAGGAGACACAATGGATATTTATGGTTATTATGGTGCAGGAAAATGGTTGAAAAAAATCGGTGTAATCTTTGCAGATCATTTAAATGGTCAAAAAGCAAAAATTAAACTTGGATTATTACTTGGAATGGGATGTACTGAAGAAGAATTGAAAAAATGGTTTGAAGGTTAATCTGGAGTTTTAATCGATTTAAGAAAATTCTCTTCTATCACAAATCAATCTTAATTAAATTTTCAATCTCTCTACCGAGAAACATCTCACCAATTTTTTTGAATTGTTGAGGTAAATCACTGACAAAAAATTTATAATAAGGTCTTAGGTCAGACTGATTCAGTAAATCATTTTCTTCAAGAACCTTCTTAACAACTCTGGCTGTTTCAACACCACTATCAATCAATTTAACTTTTTCACCCATCACCTTTTGAATTGTATCTTTTAATAATGGATAATGGGTGCATCCTAAAACTAAAGTATCAATTGAATACCTTTTTAATTCGGTGAGATATTCTTCTGCAGCTAAATAGGCAATCTTATGATTAAACCATCCTTCTTCGACAATTGGAACAAAAAGTGGACAAGCTTTGCTGTAAACTTCTATTGTCTGCTCTAATGATTTGATTTTTTTCTCATAGGCTTTGCTTGAGATTGTAGCTGTTGTTCCAATAACTGCAATTCTTTTATTCTTAGTCGTTCCAACTGAAGCAACAGCACCTGGTTCAATTACACCAATCACTGGTAAGTTTGCAATTGATTGAATATCATTTAGTGCAATTGCTGAAGATGTATTACAGGCAATCACTATCGCTTTAACATTTTGCGAAAGAAGAAATTTTGTATTCTGAATTGAAAATTCTCTAATTGTTTTTTCTGATTTGGTTCCATAAGGGACTCTTGCAGTATCACCAAAGTAAACAATGTTTTCTCCTGGAAGGATATGCATTAATTCTCTGACAACGGTAAGTCCACCTATGCCCGAATCAAAAACGCCGATAGGATTATTTGAAATGTCTCTCATCTGGAGGAAAATGCCTTTTCGAAATTGGATAAAGCATCAGAAATTTCTTTTTTTAATTCATCATATCTGGTTTCAGGAATTTTTCGAAATTCTGAATCTAATACATAGAAGCTATCAAAAGCGCCATTTAGTTTAGTTCCAATCTTTGCAAAGTAAATTATAAGACCAAGCTCTGTTAATTTTTTAGTGATGAGGTAAAGCAATCCAATTCTGTCCGCCGCATGAATATCGATTATTGAATAATTAGGATGATTTTCAAATTTTATCTCAATATCAATTGATGTTTTCTTCTGATTATCAAGCCTTTTCCATTTTTCTCGATGCTCTTCAAACGCTTTATTGAGATCATAATTCTGTAAAAGAACTCTTGTGATATTTTCAGCAAGTATTTCAAAATGTTCTTCAGTTAATGGTTTGTGAGTAATAAAATCTGTAATCTTAAAAGTGTCTATTATTATTCCATCTTTTCGTGTAAAAATACTCGCATCGTGAATGTTACAATCACTTATGGAAATCGAGCCACAAATTTTTGAAAGCAATCCTTTTTCATCTCTTGTGATGATTGTTACCTGTGTAAAATCATCCAAATTATTGTGAAGAATTGAAAGTACCTGACCTTTCTTAATCTCACTAATATGAGCAGCTATTTCTTCCTCACTGAATGTATATAAATAATTAACATCATTAATCTGACGGATATGTTCAAAGTAATCTCCTCTGTCAATCGGATATTTCGAAAAATCAAACTTTTCAATTTCTGGACTTAACAGTTCTTCTGCAGAGATGGCATTGACAATCATTTCCTTTGTTTTTGTATAAAGTTCATTTAATAAAGAACTTTTCCATGAAGTCCATAAGCTTGGATTAACTGCTGAAAGGTCCGCATAAGTCAGTAGATACAAAAAATCCAGCTCTTGAAGATTTCTGAATTTTGAGCGAAATGAATTTAAGATATTAGCATCGTTCAAGTTTCTACGAAATGCTGTTTGCTCCATTAAAAGATGATTTTCTACCAGAAAAGAAACAATTTCAATTTTTTCTTCTTCATAATCGAAACGCTGCATAACATTTTCTGAAATTTGAGAACCGATAATCTCATGCCCTGAGTGACTTATTGGCTTTGCAATATCATGAAATAAAATTCCGAGTATTAGTAACTCTTTGTTTTCATATTTTCTGAAAATCTCGCCAAGTGTAGAGTTATCGAGTTCAAGTTTAAATACATTTTTAATCGCATAAAGTGTGTGTTCATCAGTCGTGTAAATATGATAGGCATTTGGTTGATAAAAGAATTTTAATGAAGCAAACTCAGGAATTAAAAATCCGAGAACTCCAAGTCGATGCATTAACATTAGAGTATCACTGAAATCGTCTGGTGATTGAAAAAATTTCTTAAATAATCGCTTTACTTCTGGGTCAGAAATCTCAGTTCCATCAAAATATTCAAGACTATCTTTTATCTTCTTTTCGAGTTCGTTACTTAAAACCGCCAGATACTGATGTTGATAATTAAATGCTTTCAAAATTTGAACAAGATTTAAATTCCCTTTTTTATTACACTTTATAAATTTTCCACAGAGCAAAAAATCTTCATCCAGTTGATATTCATTAAAAGTCTCGCAGGGATGAATTGTCTCAATTGCTTCCTTGACAAAATAATCCAAAAGAGAAGAAATGTGTAAAGCTGCATCAAAATATTTTTGCATCAATTCTTGAGATGCTTCATCAATATTTGTTGAGTCAGTATTTAAATAACGTGCAAGATTTATCTGAGCTTGAAAATCTAATCTGTCCCTTGCATTCGAATTGATGATATGAAGTCCACTCCTGATTTTTATCATATAATCATAAGCATCTAAAATTGAACGAGCCTCAGCAGTGGAGATGGAATTAGAATTTACAGCATTTAATAAAAAATGATTGACAGCTGTATCGTATTTATCAAGCACTGGAAGTTCATTTTTGAGCAAGTAATAAATCCAGGCAGCAGAATGAAGATCCCTCATTCCCCCACGAGAATTTTTAATGTTAGGTTCAATTAACAGTGGAGATTTTCCAAACAATGAATGTCGCTTTTCTATATCAGTAATAAACTCGTCCAAAAGCTTCTTCTTAAATTCAGAATTTAAAATAATTTTTATGTTGTCGATGAATTTCAAATAAACTGGTTGTGAACCAGAAATATATCTCATCTCAAGCAGTTGAGTAAATGACGGCAAATCATTTTCAGCGAATTCAAAAATTTGTTTAAATGATCGGACTGAATGAGAAACACTAATCCCCGTATCCCATAATAATTGAATCGTCTTAGAAATATATTCCTTATGTTCATCCACTGAGTTTGAAATAAAAACAATGTCTATGTCAGAATAAGGAGTAAGCTCCATTCGACATAATCCACCAATTGCAGCGATAGTTAAATTATCCGGGCAGTCCTTCGTCAATGAAAGAATTTTATCATTGAAAAGCTGAGAATATTTAAGTGAAAAATCCAGTCCTGATTTATAATCCCTGAAATTATCTAATAAATCATTAACATATTTAATAAAAGATTCTTTAGTTTCAATCATAAGTCACTCTAATTTTTTTAAACATTTAAAATTATTTGGTCATAATCAATCATTTCAAAGGTTCAAATCTTGCCTGAAAGAATCTTAAGTACTTTGGTTCATACACCATCTTTAAACCTTTTATTTCTTTTCGTCTGTTATAAACTTCCACAATTGATTCAAAAGTCACATCCATATGAGCTTGAGTGTAGACTCTTCTTGGTATTGTCAGACGAACAAGTTCGAGTTTTGGATAATTATGATCGCCCGTTTCTTTATTTCTTCCTGCTGAAACAATTCCTCGTTCCATAGCTCGTACACCAGAGTCAATATAAATTTCAGCAGCCAATGTCTGAGCAGGAAATTGAATTTGTGGAATATGTGGTAGAAACTTTTTCGCATTAATAAATATAGCGTGACCACCAATTGGTTTAACAATTGGAATTCTTGCCTTTATCAGTTTATTCCCTAAATATTCTACCTGTCCAATTCTTGCTTTAATATGATCAAATTGAACCATCTCCTCAATACCTCGAGCCATTGCCTCCATATCACGACCAGCCAAACCACCATAAGTATGAAGTCCTTCATAGACAACTACAAGATTTCTTGCCTCTTCAAAAACTTTTTTATTTCGAGTTGCTAAAAATCCACCAATATTTACGAGACAATCTTTTTTGGCACTCACCCAGATTCCTTCGAAATAAGAACAAAATTCTCTCAAGATTTCTTCAATTGATTTATTCTGATAACCTTTCTCTCTGACTTTTATGAAGTATGCATTTTCTACAGCTCTGGTTGCATCACACCACATTTTTATTCCATGTTTATCACAAAAAGCTTTAACCTGACGAATATTTTCCATTGATATAGGTTGACCACCAGCCATATTCACCGTAGCAGCTACAGAAATGTAAGGAATTTTTTTTGCACCAACTTTCTTCACAAGTGTTTCAAGTTTATTTAAGTCAATATTTCCTTTGAATGGATATTCATTTTCAGCATCATGTGCTTCATCGATAATTACATCGACAAATGTTCCACCAGCAAGTTCTTGATGTAAACGAGTAGTAGTGAAGTACATATTACCTGGAATATAATCCCCGGGTTTGATTAAAATTTTTGATATAATATGTTCAGCTCCCCTTCCCTGGTGAGTCGGAACAAGATATTTAAATCCATAATATTTTCTAACAGCATCTTCAAGATGATAATAATTTTTACTTCCTGCATAAGCTTCATCACCTAACATCATTCCAGCCCACTGATAATCACTCATTGCACTTGTCCCGCTATCGGTAAGCAAATCAATATACACATCTTCCGACCTTAAAAGGAATGTATTATAACCAGCCTCCTTAATCGCTCTAAGTCGATATTCTTTCGTCGTCATTTTCAAAGGTTCAACAACTTTAATTTTAAATGGTTCTGCCCAGGATCTTCTTGTTAATTTCATTTTTGACCTCTTTGTTAATTATTATTTCTTAAAAAGACTTACAAAAATAGAGAAAATCAAAGAGAGTTTTGAACGACTGAATATATCTCAATATGGTTTTGATTTAAGAAACAGAATAGAAAGACAATCTTTCCTGAATCTAATGAAAACATCCAGGCTCTCAATTCTAAAAAGTAATTCAATCAATAAGTTCCGGTAGTCACTTTACCCACGATGAAAAATAAAAGTTATTAAATGTCTCACATAAAATTTTCTCAACTGTTTTTTTTAGAACTTTAATTATTCTATTTCAGAATTTTAGAAATAGCCAGTCATTGGTGTATAATCAGTTGAAAATGATCATTCCCCTAAAAAATTTTCGAGAGTTCCTTTTCAAAGGGAATGATTGCTTCAATTAGATTCCACTTAATTTTCTATGAAGAAAAAAGATTTCAATTCAGTCTCTTCAAGTTAATCACACTTATAAGATTTATATTTAGTTTTCTTTTCTTTAAGTTTGTAAACCAAAAATGAGATTGTGCAATGATAATTAGTATGACAGGTTATGGAAGTGCCGAATTTGAAAAAGACGGCATTTCTTATTCTTCTGAAATTAGAAGTCTCAACAGTAAATTTCTTGAAATATCAATCAAACTTCCCCGGGTTCATTCACAAAGAGAAAATGAAGTCAGAGAACTTGTAAGAAAATATATCAACCGAGGAAAGATATTAGTATCAGCAACATTGGATAGAACTGCCGGAGCTAACCTCCCCATTGATATTGACGAAGAATCTTTGAAATACATCAATCAACTTTTCAAAAAAATTAAGAAGGTCACTAAGTCAAAAGAAAAAATTAAAATCGATCATTTTCTTCATTTTTCAGAAATATTTCAACACAAAGATGAAGAAATTTCAGAAATTGAATTTCAAAATCTTCTGAGTTGCATCGAACAATCTTTACAAAAATTAATGGAAATGAAAATTCAGGAAGGCAAGGAGTTAGAAAAAGATTTATTAAACCGAATTGATACGATTGAAAATAATGTTCTCAAAATTGAAGAAATCTGGTCAAATAAAGCATCAGAAGAATTTGAAAAACTAAAAGAAAAAGCAAACAAACTACTATCCGATTTAGAAATTGATCAATCAAGACTGGAACTTGAATTAGTTCTTCTGTTAGACAAAATGGATATTACTGAAGAGTGTGTGCGACTTAAAAGTCACATTAAATTTTTCAGAGAATCAATCTATAAAGAAGAACCAGGTGGAAGGCGACTTGGATTTTTAGCTCAAGAATTACTGCGAGAAGCAAATACAATTTCAGCAAAATCAAACAATGCTGAAATTTCCCAGATCGTTGTTTTAATAAAAGAAGAAATTGAAAAAATAAAGGAACAAGTTCAAAACATTGAGTAATAAAACTAAACTAATCGTCATCTCAGCTCCAAGTGGTACAGGCAAAACCAGTGTAATTAAAGAGATATTAAAAAGAAATCGTGATAAATTAATTTTTTCTGTCTCTGCTACCACTCGGAAAAAACGAGCAAATGAAATTGATGGAGTCGATTATTATTTCATAAGTGAGGAAGAATTCAAAGAAAAGATTCAAAACGACGAGTTCATTGAATGGGAACAAATTTACGGAGATTATTACGGCACTCCTAAATCTGAAATTGATAGAGCCAAAAAAGAAAATAAACATATCCTTTTTGAACTCGATGTAAATGGCAGCCTCAAATTAAAGAAACTATTTCCCGAAGCTCATCTTATCTTTATAGTTCCTCCAGGTATTGAAGAACTTGAGAACCGATTAAAGAAAAGAAACACCGAAACACCAGAAAGTTTTCAGAAAAGAATCAATAGAGCTAAGATGGAACTTGAAATGGCTAAATACTTCGATTATGAGGTAAAAAATTACGAGCTCGAAAAAGCCATTGAAGAAGTAAATGAAATTATTCAGAAAATTATTGGTGAATAACAATTACAGTTGGGGCTGTCCAAAAAGTGTCATGCCAAATTCATTTCGACATCTAAACTCACATTTTTTTTGAAATAAAGACCACGTAACAATTTTGGGGCGACAGAATTATACTTTTTATTCAACTCCATCGGAGTATATATGAAAGAAGAAATATGATAAACTATTACTTAGTGCACCTTTGAGATAACCTTCGTGTACTTAGTGGTAAAAAAATAAACCACAAAGTTCACAAAGTCCTTTCACAAAGGAACACAAAGGTAAGAAGTAAGGTCACCCCGAATTCATTTCGGCATTAAAACTTGAGATTATTAACCAAAAATAGAACAAGATGACAAAATAATACTTTTTAGTCAGACCCTCTTTACAATTCTAATTCAACTAAGTTGAGATAGAGAATCTTAAAACTCTTTAGGTTACAGTAGACTTCACTCAAATTCTAATCCTTACTTTGTATTGCTGTTGAACTTTTTTTCTGACTTTAATCTCAAAATCTTATCAACAATTGGTGGAATAAAAATATAATTATTTAAAGTAACAGATGATTTAAAGTAACTAATAATCAGTACATTTTAACTTGATAAATCAACTTGCATTCGGGTTATTAACTAAAAAGAATAGTCCTTTCCAGCCTTAAATTGTTTTTACTGAGCTCTTTTCTTATTTTGCAACGGAATTTTTAAAAAATGGAGATAAAATGAAACAAGGTATTCATCCTGTTTATAGAAAATCAGTAGTTACTTGTGTTTGTGGTAATACTTTCGTGACAAGGTCCACAGCAGGAGACCTAAAACTGGAAATTTGTTCAAACTGTCATCCTTTTTTCACTGGTAAACAGAAATTAGTTGACTCTGCTGGTCGTGTTGAAAAATTTATGAAAAAATACGGAAAAAAGGCTACTCAATAAACCTTCTTTTCCACGCTCATCTCAAAAATTAATAAATAAACATACAGAGGAGCGAACCTATGCTGGTTATCGTAAAAGAAAATTATGACGAGATGAGCAAAGAAGCAGCAAAAATAGTTGCATCTCGTCTTCGTCGTAAGCCAAACCTCGTCCTTGGTCTCGCTACTGGAAGTACTCCCGTTGGGCTCTATAAAGAGCTCATCAGAATGCACAAAGAAGAAGGTCTAGATTTTTCTAAAGTAGTCACATTCAATTTAGATGAATATATCGGTCTCCCACCACAGCATGACCAGAGTTACAGATATTTTATGGATGTAAATCTGTTCAACCATATCAATATTGAAAAAAGATATATTCATGTTCCCAATGGAATGGCTGATGATATAGAAGCTCATTGCGAATGGTATGAAGAACAGATTAAAAAATTCGGTGGGATTGATTTACAAATATTAGGAATTGGAGCAAATGGTCACATTGCTTTTAATGAACCTGGTTCTTCCCTCGGCTCTCGAACAAGAATAAAGACTTTGACTCAACAAACCATAAAAGATAATGCAAGATTCTTTAAGTCAATTGAGGAAGTCCCGAAATACGCAATCACAATGGGCATCGGGACAATTATGGAAGCAAAAGAAATAATCTTGCTTGCTAGTGGTAAAAATAAAGCCGATGCAGTCAAAGCAGCTGTAGAAGGACCAATTACAGCAATGTGTCCTGCATCAATAATTCAAATGCACAGGAAAGCATTCGTTATTGTTGATAAGGAAGCGGCATCCAAATTAAGTCAGGAATTTACTGGCTAATTTTTTAATTCATTTTTATTTCTGATTATTTTATAGGTGAGTTATGCACATCTGCATTTTTGAGGGTATTTATTATACTCGTCTCCTGCCTTTAGTTTATATGCGCCCAACTTATGAGTTGAGATGCGGAATATTAACTTTAAAAGATAAAATTTTAAGACATTTCCCAGATGCTAAAGTCAGTCTCCATTGCAGAAATTATCTGGCTGAACACTTAGCTGAACTTTATCCTCAGTATGAAATAAATACAATAAGCAGTGAAGATGAGTGTTTATTTATCAATGGTAGAATTCTGGCTGAGAATGATTTCCTTGACAAAATCGATTTGAAAAATCCAAATGATGTTCTATATGTTAACGGTGAATATATAGTCGCAGCAAAAGTTAGTGGCTCCAAATTAAATGATTTGAAAAATTCGCTTCACGATTTATATACTCTTTCAGATTTTGATGGACTTTTCAAACAACAAGTTGATGTAAAACTAATTAATTATCCCTGGGATTTAATCAATAACAATGCTGACCAGATAAAAAAGGATTTTGAATATTTAATCAAAACAAAAGAAAATAAGATTAATGGTAAAATCTACGATGGAGTTCATCTTTTAAATAAAGATTACATTTTTATTGATGAGGGGACTTCAATTAAACCAGGTGTAGTTTTAGATGCAGAGGGCGGTCCAATTTATATCGGAAAAGGAGTCAAAATTTTCCCGAATGCTGTAATAGAAGGACCAGCTTATATTGGCGATAAAACAGCAATAAAAATTGGAGCAAAAATTTACGAAGGAACTTCCATCGGTGAAGTTTGCAAGGTTGGTGGAGAAGTTGAAAATAGTATAATTCATGCTTATTCTAACAAACAACATGAAGGTTTTCTCGGACATAGTTATCTTGCAATGTGGGTCAATATCGGTGCCGATACAAACAACAGCGATTTAAAAAATAATTACGGAAGCGTGAAAGTTTATATTAATGGTGAATTAGTCGATTCAGGTTCTCAATTTGTCGGATTAACAATGGGAGATCATTCCAAGACAGGTATCAATACAATGTTCAATACAGGAACTGTTGTTGGTGTATCCTGCAATATTTATGGTTCTGGAATTCCACCAAAATATGTTCCATCATTTTCCTGGGGTGGTGCTGATATGCTCACAACTTATGATCTCGAAAGAAGTCTTGAAGTCGCAAGAAGAGTTATGGCTCGGAGAAATGTTTCAATGACCCCGGCTGAAGAAAAACTTTTCCGTAAAGTGTTCGATTTAACCAGAGAAGAAAGAAGAAAACGAGGAATGCCGAATTAAACTTTTTCAATCCGTGTTTTTTATTTGAGAGGCGGACTTTCTGTTCCGCTTTTCTTTTTTTATAAGATTCCTTCTATCATAAGTTCTAAAAAATTTAATCCTTCTCATTATGCATAATTCCAAATAAATTTCTAAATTTTGAAAGAAAAAGAGATTTTTATGTTAGAAATTCAAAAGCTTTTCTCATTTAATCAGGGAAGAAATATCTGGAGAATTCTGCTTACCGACTTAGACCAGATTGTAATAGAAGAAAGAGATATCCAGAATAAAGAGGTAGCTTTCTCATGCATAGATCGAGTGACTGGAGAGTTCTTCTGGAAAAATAAATTATTTCTTGATGAAAAATTCTGGATTGGAATTGAGGACTCCCGGTCAAAATATTTAATACTCCATCAATTTGAAAAACCTGATATGCCAGCTCATAAAAAGATTATTAATGTTGATTTAATTTCTGGAAATGTTTTATGGGTTAATGACGACTTAACTTTTTATGATATGGATGATGAATATATTTATGGTTACGATTCAAAATTTGAGGATAAAGAATTTTATCAATTATCAATAAAAGATGGAACAATCCTGAATTCTCTTGGAAATGAAGAACAATCAAAAACAATTTTAAATTCAATTCGAGAAAAAGATTATTCCCGATATACCTTTGCTCAATTATTAGACGAAAATTCGAAAATTCCTGTGAGAGAAATTACATCTCAATTTATTGGTGAAAATTTCCACTTCTTCTTTTGCGAATTCATTGATAGAGAAAATTTTTTAATCTTTAATTATTACGATAAAATATCTCCTCAGAGTTTAATCAATAGATTAATTGTATACGATAAATCATCTGGAAAACCTGTATTGATTGAAACACTTAATTCATCTACACCAGCTCCACTCCCCGATTCTTTTTTTATGTATGATAATGATCTCTATTTTATTAAAAATAAAAATGAGCTTGTAGGTTACAGGTTAAGTCCATAGGAGGTTTTATGAAATTAAGTGACGAGGAAAAGAGAATTCTTCTCCAGATTGCACGAAAATCAATTGAAGAAGAATTCGGGAAAACTACTGTAAATTTTAATCAGGATTTTCCAGAAACATTAAATCTGAAATGTGGAGTCTTTGTCACTCTATCTATTGATGACGAACTCAGGGGATGCATTGGTTACATTATCGGGGATAAACCACTTTACGAACTTGTTTATATTGTTGCCAAGAAATCAGCTTTTGAAGATCCAAGATTTTATCCTTTGACTGAAGAAGAACTCGATGAAATAGAAATTGAAATTTCAGTCCTGTCACCTCCAAAAAGAATTCAATCCATCGACGAAATAAAAATCGGTGAGCATGGTTTGATTATTCAAAAAGGTCCTTTTCACGGATTACTCTTACCGCAAGTTGCAACAAAATATAACTGGACTGTAAAAGAATTTTTAGAACACACTTGTTTGAAAGCAGGTCTCAGCAAAACAGAATGGAAGGACCCTAACACAAAAATCGAAATCTTTACTGCCGATGTTTTTTCAGAAAAAGAATTAGGAGGTAACAACGATGATAACTAATGAAATTCGTCCACCCGCTGTTGCTGGAATGTTTTACGAAAGAGAACCTGTTAGACTCAAAAATCATATCAAAACTTTTTTGGATGAAGTAAATCCTCCTGATATCAAAGGAAGAATAATCGGGCTTGTTTCTCCACACGCTGGTTATTTTTATTCTGGAAAAACAGCTGCCTTTGGATATAAATTAATCCAGAATGAAAAATACGACACAGTGATTGTAATCTCACCAAGTCATTATGAATATTTCAGAGGTGTCTCAGTTTACAATGGTTCAGCTTATCAAACACCACTTGGAATTGTACAGATTGATCAGGACTTGAGAGAAGAACTCAAAGATTACAACAGCGTTTTAGAATTTTCGAAAAGAGGTCATGGAAGAGAACACGCATTAGAAGTCCAGTTACCATTTCTTCAAGTTGCACTGAGTGAATTCAAATTACTTCCAATCGTTATGGGTGATCAGGGAAAAGATTTTGCTTTTTCATTAGCAGAGGTTCTTGCTGAGGTTTTAAAAAATAAAAATATCCTCATGGTAGCAAGTTCTGACTTATCCCATTATTATTCACACGATATTGCCAATAGTCTTGATTCAAGAATCGAAAAATTGATTAATAACTATGACGAAGAAACTTTAATCGATGAACTCGAAGAAGAAAAAGTTCAAGCCTGTGGTGGTGGTCCAATTGTAACAGTAATGAGAGCCTCCAGACTTCTTGGAGCAGATAAATCGAAAGTTTTGTATCGCAACGACTCAAGTGAAGCAAGTGGTGATAAACATCAAGTTGTAGGTTATCTCTCGGCAGCGTTTTACAAATCAAACTAAAATGAAATGAAACAAAATCTAAAAGTTGCAATCATTGGTACTGGCAAAGTAGGTACTGCTCTTGCTTTAGATTTTTCAAGAAAAAAAATAAAGGTTCTCGCTTTAATTGATAAAGATTTGAAAAAAGCCAGGTCACTTGCTTCAAAAATCAAAGCAAAAGTTTTTTCATCCGAGCTTTCTGATATTCCAGAAAATGTAAATCTTTTTGTTATTGCTGTTCAAGATAGATTTATTCCTGAAGTAACTAAAAATTTATCTGATACATTTTCAGATTTCAAAGGTAAATATGCTTTTCATACTTCTGGTGCATTAACTTCAGAAGATTTAAATCCACTTGAGGAAAAAGGTTGTCTTGTCTTTTCGCTTCATCCAAATTTTAGTTTTGCCTTAAATCAATTGCCTGGACAAAAACTTATTAGCTTTAATGAATGTGTTTTTGCAATCGAAAGTGAATCAAAAAAAGCTATTTCAGTTGCAAAAAAAATTTGTAATGAACTTGGATATAAATTCATCAAAATTGAAACCAGTCAAAAAACGCTCTATCATATTTTTTCAGTTATCATTTCGAATTACACAGTAACCAAATTTTATCAGATTGAAAAATATTTTGGTAAGAAAGCAATTAATTCATATCTCAATCTTCTCAAATCAACAATTCAAAATATTGAAGAACTGGGAGTTAAAGAATCACTAACAGGTCCAATTATCAGACAGGACATCCCGACAATTCAAAAACATCTGCAAATGTTATCAATTATTGATATGAATTTGAAAGAGATTTACGCAAGCTCCGGGAAACTAACCATTGAGATGATAGAAAATGAACTTGAACCTGATACACTCATTGATTTAAAAAGAATTTTTACTGAATAATAACCTGCTCTTAATTCATAAGACTGGGATTTGTAAAGCAAATAAACCTTAACTATTTTTATTTTTAATTAAAATAAATTTGGAGGTAAGATTGAGCATATCTCTTGAAACTATTGTCTCTCTTGCAAAAAGAAGAGGCTTTGTTTTTCAATCGTCTGAAATATATGGTGGACTGAATGGCTGCTGGGATTATGGTCCACTGGGTGTTGAACTTCTAAACAACATCAAGAGAGAATGGTGGCAAGCTATGACTTTCCGTGAAGACATTGAAGGAATCGATGCCGCCATTTTAATGCATCCAAAAGTCTGGGAAGCTTCAGGTCATGTGGCTAATTTTACTGATCCAATGGTGGATTGTAAAGAATGTAAAGCTCGTTTTCGTGCTGATCAACTTGAAGATGCAATGTGTGGAAATCCTGCCTACAAAGGTCGCAAAGCCATTAAATGTATGGAAGAAGGAAAATTTACTGAACCAAGACAGTTCAATTTAATGTTCAAAACTTTCATTGGTCCTGTTGAAGATGAAGCAGCAATTGTTTACCTGAGACCTGAAACTGCTCAAGGAATATTTGTGAACTTCCTGAATGTTTTGAATTCATCAAGGCAAAAAATTCCATTTGGTATTGCACAAATTGGAAAAGCTTTTCGAAACGAGATTAATACCAAGAACTTTTTATTTAGAACAAGAGAATTTGAACAAATGGAGATGCAATATTTTGTTCGTCCGGGTGAAGATATGAAATGGTTTGAATACTGGAAAGAAGAGCGAATGAACTGGTTCGTTAATCTTGGATTGAAAAAAGAAAAGTTAAGATTTTCACCACATCCTGAAGATAAACTCGCTCACTATGCAAAGGCTGCTGTCGATATCGAATATGAATTTCCTTTTGGCTGGGGAGAAATTGAAGGAATTCACAACAGAACAAATTTTGATTTGACTCAGCATTCTAATTATTCAGGTAAAGTGTTAGATTATTTTGATGATGAAACAAAAGAAAAATACATTCCATTTATCATAGAAACATCTGCCGGTGCAAGTCGAAGCTTTATGACTTTCTTAATTGATGCCTACTTTGAAGAAGAAGTTCGTGGAGAAAAAAGAGTAGTATTAAAGCTTCATCAAAAACTTGCTCCTATTAAAGTTGGAATTTTTCCACTGGTTAATCGAGATGGTATGCCAGAGATTGCTCAAAATATTACAAAAGATTTAAGAAAAGATTTCAGAGTCTTTTATGATGATAAAGGAGCTGTTGGAAGAAGATATCGAAGACAGGATGAAGTCGGAACTCCTTATTGCGTTACTGTTGATAGTCAGACACTGCAAGATCAAACTGTAACCATTCGTGAAAGAGACTCAATGGAACAAATTAGAATTGATATGAATAAAATTCGTGAATTTTTAAAAGATAAACTTGATTAAAGATGGGAGGAATTATGAAATACTTCAGTAAACTTGTTTCTTTATTAGCATTAGTAACTATTTACTTTACATTTACAGGTGCAGATTGTTCTAAATCCACTGCCCCTGAACAACCACAATCCCAGGCTCCAAATCCACCTGCAAATGTTTATGTAGTTGTTGATGCTGTTGCTGGTGGTGAAAGCTTTGCAATTGTAAGCTGGGATAAATCACCACAACATGATAATTCAGATTTCAAAGGCTACATAGTTGTGACTTACACAGTTAATCAACTCGGTGAAGCTCTTACCACAGTTGATTCTGTTTTTGTACCAAAAATCGAATCAAGAAAAAGAACTATTCAAAACATTCAGAGATTTGTTAGATATAAATCCTATGTGTATGCTGTTAATAATGATGGTAAGAGAAGCATCCCATTTGGAACAGTAGTTTATGCTGGTGTTTATTATGGTGAAGGAATGATTGATGAGTTTAAGTTAACAGGAACAGCAAAATCTGGTTTTGGCTGGAATCCTTCCACAGGCGAAGGTTCTCAATACTCATTCGGGCAAGCAAATTACCCAAATATAGATTTGCATATGCGAGTTGACTCTGCAAGTAATGTCCTCACCTTTTATTCGCCAAACGTCAAAGCTGCATATCCTGGTGCAAGAATTACCAGATTTGCTGTTGTTTCTAAAACAGGTCAAGAAGGATTTGATTTAGTTGAAGGTCTTGAAGAACCAACTCTTGCCGCTGTTTCTGTTGTTAAAGACAATATTTATTTACTAAAAACTCAGGATAGTATTTATGTAAAAGTATGGGTAAAGAATATTAAGACCACTGGTTCTGGAACAGATGCTTATAAAACAGCTGAGTTTGAATACAAAATCCAACCAATAACAAATCTTAGAGTTGTTAAAAAATAAAACTTTAAAGCCAGTCTGATGATCGAATTATCAGACTGGCGAATTAATTTTATGAAAAGGGCAATTTTAATTTACTCGATATTTTTAGTTTCTCAACTCCTGGCTACGAACTTATTACCAACAGAAAAAGATAAAACAAATCCTCAATCTGATTTTGAAACGAGAATCAAAAAAGGAATTGATTTTATTTATAACATTCAATTTGATTCTGCCGAGGTCACTTTCAAAAAATTGATGCTTGATTATCCAGAAAGTCCTGCAGGCAGATTTTTCCTTGCTATGATTGACTGGTGGAAAATTGCAATTGATCCGGATAACGAAAGTCTCGATGAAATCTTTTTTGAAAAACTTGAAGATGTAATTTATCATTGTGATCAAATTTTAAAGAGAGATGAAAAAAATTTAGAGGCAATATTTTTTAAAGGTGGTGCAATTGGTTTTAGAGGTAGATTAAGGGCTTTAAGAGATAGCTGGATTAAAGCTGCTGATGATGGTAGAGAAGCTCTTCCCCTGCTCCAGCTTGCATGGTCTATCGATTCAACAAATTATGATATCTTATTTGGAATGGGAATTTATAATTACTTTGCCGAAGTTATTCCTGAGCAATATCCTTACATCAAACCATTAATGATTTTTTTCCCCAAAGGAAATAAACAACTGGGCATTCAACAATTAAAAATAGCTTCAGAGAAAGCAAAATATGCATCAGTCGAATCGAAATATTTCCTTCTAACTCTTTTTTATCAATTTGAAGAAGATATTTATCAGGCGAGATATTACGCATCTCAATTAACTCAACAATATCCTATGAATCCAATTTTTCATCGTTACCTTGGAAGAACTTATGTGAAGACAGGCGATTATGAAAACGCTGCTAAAATTTTTTCTGAAATTCTGGAGAGAGGAAAATTGAACCTCCCGGGCTATACTAAAAACGCAATGAGAGAAGCATCCTACTATATTGGAATGAATTATCGATTAAAAGGTATGTATGATTCTTCGGCTTATTATTTTCAGAAATGTCTTGATATCAGCAAAGAAATTGATAAAAAAGGTGACGAGTCAGGATTTCAAACTTCGGCAGCTCTAAACCTTGGAATTGTCCATGATTTAATGAATAAAAGAGAAGATGCAATCAAATTTTATAATTATGTCCTTTCGATAAAAGACTGGGGCGATTCGCATTCTTCCGCTAAAAAATATCTCATTTCACCTTATGGAAAATAATTCCATGATTTGCATATTTGTATTGATTATAAACTGATATAAAAAACTATGGAGATATTTCTACTCTTTTTTCTGCTAATCTTTGCTCTCTATTTCATTTTTCACCTCGTTTGTCAAAAATTACAAAACAAAATTTATTACATTCCTGGAATTGAATTTTTCTTCATAGGAATTCTGATAAATGGTTCATTCATTGAGTATATAAATCAAAATTTTGGAATCTCATTACCCTTTCTTCTAAAAGGCGATGGTTCATCTCAAATTAATTTATTAATTACAGTAACCATCGGTATTGTAGGTTTTTCAGCAGGACTTCAATTCAGAATAAAAGATTTGTTTAATTTTTCAATTGAACATTTCAAATTATCTCTTACAAATATTTTGTTTACAATTTTAGCAATGAGCGTTATCACGTTTCTTATTTTGAATAATCTTTACAAGGATTTAATTCCTCTGGGAGAATTAATTCTCATCACAATGATTGTTGGAGTTGCTGCTTCAACTTTATCTATTTCAGTTATTGAATCAACTAAAAATAAATTCAATATAGATGGCAAAAATTTTCAGACACTCTATCTACTTCCAAAACCTAACAATTTTTTATCAATCTCCATTTTTGGTTTGATATTTGTATTAGCTCATCACACTTCTACAAATGGATTTAGAATTACTCCTGTCGAATGGTTCGTTTTGAGTATAATCATTGGAATTCTTCTCGGATTTTTGTTTTTCATATTTCTCGGGCGAGAAAAAGAAGAAAGTAAATTACTTCTGGCGAGTTCTGGTATTTTAATATTCCTCTCAGGCTTGGCTTTTTATCTTAATGTTTCACCACTATTTTTATCTTTGATTGCTGGATTTGTTATAGGGAATCTTATTCAGTCGAAGGAAATTCTATCAGGTATTTTAGAGAAACTTGAATTACCTGTCAATGCAGTCATTTTAATTTATTCAGGTGCTTTAATAAAGATTGATAATTTTCTCTTTTTCTTTAGTGGATTGTTTCTTTTTCTTCTTTCAAGATTTTTGATAAAATATTTTACTGGCTGGTTTTCTTATCATATCTCGATTGATAAAAGTAAGTTCAGTAATTCAATTGGTAAAGGATTAAATTCGCAAGGTATAATTGCAATAGCAATGATGATTAATTTTCAACAGGTTTATAATAATCCAGTGATGAATTTAATTTTTTCGATTGTGGTTATTGCCATTCTCATTAATGAGATTTTATCGGCTAAACTTTTAAAAGATCTATTAATTGACCTCAACGAGATAAAATGATTATGTCAGTATTAAGAAAACTCATAGTAATAATTCTTTTAATTGTCATTATTTTTAGTCTTCAATTTTTTCAAACAAGCAATATCATAAACGCTGAAACACTTATATCTCTTGGTTTCATTTTGCTTGCTGGTTTTTCATTTGGAGAATTGACAAATCTAATCGGGCTCACTCGTATACCAGGTTACTTAATTTCTGGAATAGTCTTTGGTCCTTACTCAGATGTAATTTTTCAAACTCATCATCTCAACATTTTTTCGGATACAGCAATAAGCGATTTGAAATTGGTAAAAACTCTTGCTATAAGTTTAATCGCATTAGTCATTGGTAATTCAATTAGCTTAAAAGATTTAAAAGAAGGCAAAAAGACAATCACACTGATTATTTTATTTCAAGTACTTTTAATTACAATTCCTGTTTTTTTACTTCTCCTTTTAATTTCACCATACTATGAAATTTTCAAGTTCCTGAACTTCAATTATCTTTTACTTTTCAGTTTGATTGTTTCTGTTTTTATGATTTCAACTTCTCCAGACATCACAATGGCAGTAATTAATGAGTCGGGAGAAAGCAGTAAGCTCTCCAAATACATTCTCAACATTTCAGTACTTAAAGAAATAATTTTTCTCGTTTTGATTAGCGTAATTCTCGGTTCAATAAATTATGTGTTGCCTTCAGAAACTGAAGGTTTCAATAATTTTATTTTGAGTAGTTCATTGCAAGGAATACTTCTTTCGTTTGTTCTTGGTATTCTCTCGGGAATATTATTAATAATTTATTCGAAATATGCAGGGAAAGAAAAATTAATTGTTGTACTTGCATTTGTTTTATTTGCAAATGAAATCGCCTCATTATTCCAGCTCAACATTTTGATTACTTTTATTACAACAGGCTTTGTTATCAAGAACTTTTCAAAACCAGGAAAGGATTTTATTAACTCGATTGAAAAATTATCCTTGCCAGTTTATTGTTTTCTCTTTACTATCACTGGAGCTGAATTAAATCTTAATTTAATATCTCTTGCTATTCAACTGGCAGTTATAATTTTTCTTGCAAGAATTATCTTAATGTATGCAAGTACAAAACTCGCCACAAAAATTTCTGGTGAGGAATTAGACATACAGAATAATTCAGGATTTGGGTTTGTTTCCCAGTCACTCATTTCATTAAGTTTTATCTTTTTAATTACTTCACCATTCACTGAACTAAATGAAATTCTCATTAGCTTTTTAATGTCAATTATAACTTTAAATATTCTGTTCGGACCACCATTATTTAATTTTGCAATTAGTAATCTAAATAGAACCTGGAATAAGAAATTACTCAAGCAGGATAAAAAATTTGAAGAAAAAGTTAAGGCGGAAGCTGTTCCTTACAGAAAGTTTAATGTTCCAGATTTTGAGAATAACTCATTAAATGAACTTATTATTTCACTAAGAGAAAAATTAATTTCTCATCTTCAGGAATTTGAAAATCTTCTAATTAACAAAAGAAGTGAAGAATCATTTGAGTATTATTATCAAATTGTAGAAAAATACATCGATGAGTATCAGCAACTAAAAAATATTTTTACAAAAGGGAAAATCTCTGGAAAAGAAATAAAAGAAAAAGTTTTCTTAACTCAACAAGAAATTTCTGAATGGTTTGCCAGAATTAGTGTTCAGAGGAAATCTGTTGAACAACAAATCTTAAATGCTGAATATCTTCTTCAGAAATTATTCGATGACCTCAAAGAATACTGTGAAAATGCTCCTGAATTTATTGTGGTTGAGCAAGAACAGGATAAATATGAGAAAGAACTTGATGATAATTTCTTCGTCAAATCGATAAAGTATTATAAAAGATTTGATAAAAGAATTAGAAAGTTTTTAGGCATCAAAACAGGATTAAAAAGAACAATTCCTTATATAACTTTAGTCAAATATTACTTTGAATATCAGATTGCTCTCGAAATGGAAAAGGTTGCATTCTTTTTAGGTCTCGAGAGATTAAATGTCCTGCGAAAAGTAAAAAAAATCTATGATGATGTTACAACTAATCTGGAAGAATTAATCAATCTGGTTTCAGAGCATAAAGATGTCGAGGCAATTTCACTTCTTGCTATTGATAAGCTTAATGAAATTCATGATAGATTGAAACAGGAAATCTCATCGATTGGTGAGGAAATCGAACTATCAAATAAAAATATAACTACACGATTGAATTATGCCTTTGCCAATCCATTTAATCAATTTTTAAGATCAATACTGAAAGCTGGAACAATAGAGCTCAATATCAAAAAATTTCATTTCTCAAAAATTTATTCTGAAACAAACAAAGCCAAAGAAATTACTCTTGAAACAATCAGGTTCTGGGTGAATTATCTTTTAGGTTTTCTTGGTGTATGTGAAAGAGATGCTCGAATATTTGAAATCACTGGAAAAATTAATTCTCTTATCAACGATACAATGATAAATCACTCAGACATAATAAATTCTCACATTAGAAATTTAATCTCTGAATTAAACACTCTCTTCAAAAATTTTGAAAATGAAATATCAGACAAAAATTTACTGAAATCAGAAAATCTATTTAAGATTAAAAATCATATTGCCAGTTTTCGTGATGAAATCATTCACATCTTAAACGAAAAAGGAATTAGCAAACTTACTTTACTTAAAAAGAGTTACAGTATCATTAATACAATCAACTCCATTAAAGATCAATTTGCTTCTATTATTAAAGAATATGATAAAGAGATTAAAGTCCTTGACGAGCAAGATTTTGAATTAAAAGAAACAAGAACAAAATACATTGAACTTAAAACACTACATTTTACTGAGATAATTAAAAATTATTTTGAGAATGAAATACTGCAGGAAATAATAAAGCTCAACGAAATTATAAGCGGACATCTGAGCAGTTCAATCCTTGAATTAAAGAACATTGAAAATATAATCTATTATCACTTCAACATAGCGATTGATGAGTTAAATAAACTCGAAACTGATAAAGCCAACCAGCAAGTGAATTATGAACTACAAAAGATAATTGATGATACACTTAAGTCCTCAATAAAATTACTTCGTGAAAAAATAAAAGTCTGGGATCGTCAAATTGAAAAATTCAAGAGTGAAATAGAAGTATCTCTGACTGAAAAAATTTACAGTCAAATCTCGAAAATCAAAGAATCATTTAGAAAAGAACTCACTGCTGAACTTGAAAAACGAATTGAATTAAAAAAATATCAACTCCTTCTCAAAAAATTAGTTCAACATTTTGGAGAGATTAAGCAACAGTTAAGAAAACTTATCGTTCTTTCAAAAAGAAAAACTAATCAGATTTTAAAACCATTAATTAGAGAAGTAAAAGAATTCTTAGAGTTCGACCTTGAAGGAAAAAGCATCTTAATCTACTCGTATGACCAAACAGTCTATGATGAAAAAGTTTATAACTCATTGCCTTTCATCTATAAAAAATTATTTGATTATACATCATCTGATATTGTTGAGATACTCGTTGGAAGAGAAAAAGAAAAAAATCTTTTAAATCAGGCATTTGAAAGAAATTTGAGAGGTTTATCAGGCTCTACTGCAATCATCGGAGAAAGTGGAACAGGAAAAAGCAGTTTAATCAGTTCTTTTCTTTCAAAACTTCAAACGGATGCAAATATTTATCGCTACAATTTTGATAAGACAATCAGGTCAGAAAAAGAATTGCTAAGTATTCTCTCTGAAATGTTAGAGATGAAATACATTGCTTCATTCGATGAGATTATAAGCGAGCTTAATTTATCACCTGACAACAAGATAATTATACTTGAGGATATTCATAAGATTTATTTGAGAAAATTTAATGGTCTGGAAGCAATGAAAAAGTTGCTTCTGATAATTTCAGAGACAAGTAATAAAATATTCTGGATTGTATCAATTTCATATCATGCATGGCAATTACTCAATCGTATTTTAAACATTGGAAACTTCTTCCCATTCCAGATTAAAACTGAAGTTCTTTCAAAAGAAAAAATACAAGAAGCTATTTTGAAGCGACACAAAACCTCAGGTTATAATCTCGAATTTCTGCCAGAAGAAGAATTCAAAATTCACAAACAACTTAAATACTCTTTATTAACTCAGGATAGACAAAATGCACTGATGACCGACTTTTTTGACAGACTCTACGAAGCCTGTGAAGGTAACATTACATCAGCATTGTTCTACTGGGTAAAATCAATTAAAGAATTTAAGAATGATACAATTTATATCAATCCATTAAAGAAACTTGATTTTCGTTTTCTCGAAACATTTGAGATTGATAAACTCCTGACTTTATCAAATTTAATTCAACATGGAAGTTTAACGATTAAAGAACATCAAGAAATATTTAAATGTGATGAGGAAAAATCCAAAGCAATTTTGAATTTCTTGAACACGGCTAATTTAATTCACTTTGATATGAATGATAAAGGTGAGAAAGTTTATTATATCAATTCAGCTGTTTATAAAAACATAGAAATAGAATTAAGAAAACTACACATTTTCGAATAAGATGAGAATATTAATGTTCATCTACACTTTATTTTTAATTTCAATTATCTTGAATACATCCACTTTTGAGTTCAAACGAAAACAGAAATTTTAACTGAGTTTAAATGAGACGACACAAAAATGAATGAAACAAAAAATTTTGAAAACTTCTTAAGTCAGTTGATTTCTTATTCCTTACCACTTGTCTGGAAAATTATTTTAGTAATCGCTTTAATTCTATTAATGGGTTATTTGAATTACAAACTGAATAAGTTTTACAATAAATATAATCTCTCAACAAAGATAAAAAATGCAGAGTATCTTAAACTAATTCTTCACATTTTGATCTGGGTTGTAACTTTATTTCTAATTGTTTTTACATTATTAAAATCTTCTCCAGTATTAATTTTACTCTTTCTGATTTTTATCATCATAGTCTTAATTATAGCTGTAAGCGATCTGGCAAAAAATGTAATTGGTGGAATCTTAATCCTCATCGATAGACCTTTTGAGCATGGCGACTGGATTCGAGTTGGCGATTATTCTGGAAAAGTTCATTCTAAAAATCTTAGAAATACAGAAATCATAACTGAAGATGATTCACTGATCAAAATTCCCAATAGTTATTTTATTACCAATGCTTTTGAAAATTTGAATATCATATCAAAAAATAAACAGGTAAGCTTTATAGTGGAAGTCCCACCACAACCAGAAATTTCCAGAATAAAAACTAATTTGATAGAGGTAGTTTCACTCTCGATTTACAACTCCTTGAATAAACCAGTTGAAATTATTTATAAAGGAATTAATGAAAGAGGTAAAATGGAATTTCAAATCAAAGCTTATGTTTTCGATGCGAAATACGAGAGTGAATTTAAATCAGATGTTCAGGAAAGTATTGCTGAAATTTTTGGAATAGATTAAACTGACTTTTTAATTAATGCACATCGCTCTTAAATAATTTCTTAATTAAAAAATTCCTTATAGTTCATCATTTCGGATAGAATATTTTTCGAGTTTTCAAATTCAAATAAAAAAGCGATTCCTCACCGTTGTAGTAAGGAATCGCTTTTCTTTGATAATCAAAATTAACTTATCTCAACTTTTCGAAATCCATTTTTCAAGAGCTGAAAGAAGATGCGTCATTGCTGTAATCAAAGGTTCGTGTTGTCCTCTTTCAATATTTTCCAGAATTTCTTTATGAATTTGTGTATAATCATCATTCATCTTTTTGACAAACTCAATTCCTTTTGCTGAAAGGTAAAGTCTCATATTTCTTCTATCCAGAGGATCAATCTCACGAACCACAAATCCTTTCTGAACAAGACCATCAATAATTCTTGTTAATCTACTTGCACTTAATCTTAATCGATTTGCGATTTCTCTGTTATTTATAATTTCACCTTCCTGCATGCTCTTCAAGCAGCGAAACTCTGCTTGAGTCAAATTGTGTGCTTTTGCTAACCTCTCCTCTTTTTCGTGACAGCTTGCAAGTAAACGAAAAGTTAAATCTGCAAGATTTTTCGCTGTCACTTCAAGTTCATCTTTATTCATTTCATCCTCCCGACAAAAGATTTAAATTAGTTTTTAGGAATTGGATGCTTAATTTTTTCCCAGGCTTCTTCGAAATTCATCTCTTTATAAGTAGGACTTTCAGGATTATGACATTTCACACAGAGTTCTTGATGATTTTCATAAATAATTAAACCGTTTTTTACTGCAGCTTCACGATCTTTCATTATCTTCATATCTTTATAATCAGAACCAGGCCCATGACAGGTTTCGCATTGAACTCCATCTTCTACTTTAAATTTTTTTCCAAGTAAACTGGCATCTACATTGTAACCCGAAGCATGGCATTTAAGACAAGCCTCTGTTTTTGCAGCAGGTGTATCAAAACCTTTTTCTTTTGCAATCTTATCGGCTTCTTCAGTCATTAGTGCTTGATATGCTTTAGCATGGGGAGAATTTTTCCAGATATCAAATTGCTTCCCCTGTTTTTCTGTTTTATGGCACATTGCACAGGCTTCAGCACCTATATAACCATGTTTTTTTGGTTCGTCCTGAAATTTGAAGCCGAAGAAAATTATTATGGCTGAAATTGTTGTTAAGACAAAAAGAAATTTTTTCATTTTGTTCCTCCCAAATTTTTGTTAAAACTTATTATCTCTTAAAACTTTTCTATATTAACCATTGATTAATATAGAAGCTTTCTAATACAAATTTAATCAACTAAAAATTAAAAAATTTAATTCACCATTGACAAAAAATTAATTCAACCCAAAATAAAAAGAACAGGAGAGTTGATTTTTCAACTCTCCTTTAATAAAAAATTATGGCCCAGTTACATAAGGATAATTCATTATGTCTGTTTGTGGATTGAATTTCGTTCCTGGCATTTGATCATATATCATTGCATTGGTTCCATAAATCAATGACTTAGCATCATAACCTAACACACGGAGAAATGCAACAACCTGGGCACTTGTCTGTCCAGTATAGCAGTAAACAACAATTGGTTTATCAGTTGGTAAAGTTTTTAAATAAGTTGATGATTTTAAATCACTTCTTGGTGTATACTGAACTGCACCTGGAATATGTCCTTGATTATAATGATCAACAGGCCAATAATTCACAATGTAATATCCACTGAGATTTGAGAATACACCACTATGACTAATCTTTGCTGGATCCCAGCCAGCAGCTAACAATTCTCTAACTCTTGCTTCGAGAATCTCTGGACCGGTTTTTTTACCGGTGTTTAATGCTGGCAAATTGCCAGGCTGGTTCTTTTGTGCTGCTTGATTTGTAAATTGACCGGCTCTTGAGTTACCAATATTTGCAAGCCAGTAATTTGCAGCAAAGGTCGAATCCCATGAACTCATCCCAAATTTTAAACTATAAACATTGTTGTAGCCCATCAACCTTAATAAACCTGTAACATAACCTGCTGATTGTCCAGCATAGCAGGTTATGACTATTTTATCATAATTTGAAGTGTTAAGTGTTTTAATGTGATCCAGCACTTTTGGAATATCAACTCTATGGGCACCAGCAATATGTCCTTTATTAACAAAAGTCACTGAATCTCTTATGTCTATGATATAAATCTTTGTTGGATTGTTTTGAACATAAGTATAAACTTCACTCGCACTGATAATTGCAGGACAACTTGTTGAGTTAATGTAATCACCACCGGCTCCTTCAAGATATTCGATCAGTACTTTCGACTCATCAATCTTTTCTGGTTCGGTTGATTTTTCTTTGCATCCATTAACGAATGCAAGAAGAGTTACAACTAAAAGAAGCGAAAGATATTTTTTGAATTCTTTCATTTTTTTTAACTCCCTAAATATGTTTTTAATTGGTTAATTAAGTTTTTTAAGAGTTTGAGCATTCTCAGAACCCCCAGCTTTTTGGAAGTTTTCCATCAACAACAACATTTCTACTCGCTTGCTTTTCCCAATCAAGCAAATCGGATTCAAACAAGTATAATTCCTTATTTCTTACAGTATTTCCTTCTTTAATAATGTGACAGTTATCATAACAAGGTCTTCCACTTTCTACCTGAGTTCTGGTTGTCCATTTTTGAATATTGTGTGGAGTTGCGTATTTATAAGTAGGTCTCACGGCAAAATTTGCTAAGTTAGGCACACCATAAACTGACCAGCTATCTGGTGCCATCAGAGCTCTTCGTAAGGTTGCGTATTTGTATGGTTTTGTATCTGGAATTGGATTAATACCAATTTTAAATGATTGATAAGAAGGAATTCGTGCACCTTCTCCACCAACATGACAGCTTCCACAGTTATTATAATTTTGTGAGTGACAGACATTACAATTAAATGTATTCAGATGAACTGAATGATACTGGTTACTATTAGCTAAGTTTTGATGACAATTTTCACATTTCGGTAATGATTTAACCTTATATCTTTGATCGTAATAATTTCCATCACCATGAAGTTCTTTTTCACTATGACAATTCATACATTTCATACCTTTTGTTTGGTGAACATCAGGCTTTGAACCTGGAGCCAGTCCAAAATATGCATGAGCTACTCTACTTGAATGACATGCAGTACATTGATTTACCATATCTGGTTTTGAAAATTTATGTCCGTTCAATAATCCACCACCACCTGCCTTTGGTCTATTGATATGACAATCTCCACATCCACCATGACATTTTGCACAATTAACCTTATAACCCGTTTTTAACAGTTCTGGTAATTGCTCAAACTTGGCTGGTATCTCATCAGGAGAATTATAAGTTATACCATATCTAAGAAGTAACATACTCTTTTGACCCCAACCATGATGAATATTATTGCTGGCTTTTAATACAATATTTGGATGACAGGAAGCGCATTTTTCTTCGGCTCTATCAGATGGATGTTTAATAAAATCTCCTGAATGAGCTAATTTTTTATCACCTGTATTATCAATTCCATTATGACAACTTACACAGGGAATTTTGCCATGTGTAGAAGTTTTAAATTCTCTATATCCATCACCACCAAGATAAACTCTATCATAAGGTTCGATGTGAGGAATTTCTCCACCACAACCACCACCAGCTGAAACTGTATCAGGTGAATAAACCTTTTTTAAGTGTTCGTAATTTGTGTGACATCCTACACAAGTGTTAGTTGATAATTTTAATTCTTCAGTAACTGGAGCCTTAGGCTCTTCACTGCAACCAACAATTAATAGAACAAAAAGAATAATAGCTAACAAAGAAAGTAAATTTTGTTTCATTTTTATTTCCTCCGTGGGATTTTTTAGGTGGGAATCAAAATTTTTAAGAAGTAACCTCACTCTGAACATCCTTCAACACATTAGTGTAAAGTAACAATTAAGAGAGGGTTGCCTAAAAAGTTTTCCTTTATCAGGGGCTGACCAATCAATAATATTTTTTCAATCTGGGTATTGACTAAAAAGTATTATTCTGTCACCACGATTTCACTTCAGAGTTTATTTTTGTTTTATAATTACAAGTTTAGATGCTGAAACAAGTTCAGCATGAAACTTTTTGGACAACCTCTGAAACTATGGACAGTCCCTGAAACTTTTTAGACAGCTCCTCTATTTTTTCCACATTATTTCAAGTTCAGATACTGAAACAAGTTCAGCACAATATTTTTTAAACAACTGCTTTTAAAAACCTGACTTATCTTTCTAATTCAATATTAAACACATTAATTTTTCCATTAATGTGTTTATTCTTATCAATAATATTTCCCTGATAATCAACAACACCTGGATGACAATTTGCACAAGGATTATTATTTAAATCATTTAATGATGAATTAATATGACCAATTGGTGATGGGTCACTTTCAGATTTACCATGACAGCTATTGCATCTCAAATAAGTTCCATTAACAACATTCCAGATTGGTGAAGAATTATTTCCAACCATTGCACTTTGCGTATATGCAAATTGATAAGGACTCTCAGATTTTGTAAATGAAAAATTACCATGACAATATGTGTTTGAACAGCTTATCTGCTCAAAGTTATAAACTGGATTATTACCAGTTACATTTTTTATTGCAAGACCGGAAAAAATAATTTCCGCCGAGGGACTTCCATCAATATGCCCCACATCAGAATAACCTCTTGGAACAATATGACACACAGAACATTCTACCACGCTTCCAATTGAATTGCCTCCCAGATGTTTTGTGTGCGCACCAACTCCACGAGAAGTATCTGAAATTCCTCCCTTTAAGTCTCTCGGCGGTGCAATAGAAAATGGATTTGAAAAATCACCATGACATGTGTTACATGCTTCTGGTCCACCAGGTTGACGATGACAGCTAAGACATGAAGTTTTAGCAGTTCCGCCAGTATAATTTATTGCATGACATTGTTGACAATATTTTAAATCCCAGTTATTCTGTTCGACTAATTTACCATGAAAATTTGGTGATGCTGGATTAGTCACACCTTCTTTGTGTAAAGATATGGTTGTAGGTGGTGTGATATCCGATTGAATTTCACTGCATGATATAAGTAAGAATGAAAACAAAATCAATCCTGAATATCCAATAAAAATTTTCTTCATGGTTAATTCTCTTATTTCTTATTAGTATGACAGGTTATACAAACTGGATCCTGACCTTGAACATCGTGACAGGCAATACATCTTTCAATATCTCTTCTTGCTAAAATTGCATGTTCACCACCATCAGTTCCAGGAAACTTCAAGAAATTCGGTGATAAATGAGATGATGGCATTACACCTCCAAGTGATATATCACCACCAGCTGCTGAATGACAATCGACACAAAAAGTCTCAACTTCATGACAGGTCTGACATTGAGCATTCTTACCTTTCAAATCAATACCATGAGAAAATCTATAATTCAAATCATGAACACGAGTTATTTGCTGTTGTTTTGTTCCATCGATAAAATTATCTGGCAAATACGGTTGATAGAAATCATTTGGAGCGTTGGTTTCAGTCATCATTTTTGTACCTGTATGACAGGTCTCGCATGAATTGTTATCATGACACATTACACAATTTGCATTCGGTTTTGAAGCCATAAATTTGTGGAATTTTATATAATCTGTCTTCTGATGATCTGCTGGGATTAGATTAGCTGTAGTAGTATGACATGCTTCACAAGCGTTCGTTACATTCTTCTTATCGTTATGACAGGTATAACATAATTCCATTTTTGGTTTTGCCAGTGCTGATTCAAAACTATAATCAACTTCAGAAATACCTTTATGACAATCTATACATTTTTTCCCTTGTTCTTCTATATGCGATTTATGATTAAAAATTAATTCGGATTTTTTCTGAATTAAAGGTTCCTGTATGTTTTCATAGTGACAGGTACTGCACTCTTCAGTATTATTTACATCATGACAGCTTGCACAATTTTCTTTAACTGGAAGTAATCTAAAGGAAAGGTCAGTAGCCCGTGCAACTTCTGAGTGACAGCTTTCACAATCTACTGATTCATGTACTCTATGGGAAAACTTAATAATTTCTTTATTTGATTTTGCATCACCGATTAAATTCGGGAATGATTGAGATGCTGTAATTACCAGAAAAAGAATTGATATAATCCCAAAACTCAAATAATAATTTTTTATTTTCATATTACAACACATTTAAGTTAGTGTTAAACCAGTAGTTAATTTTGAAGAATAATCTATAATCATTTTTATAAATTTTATTCTTCAAATATTGACCTTGCAGATCAAATGATAAAAATCTCCATGGTCGGATGTTTGTTCCTGCTAAAATATACAATGCAGTGTTTCGAGGACTTGTTGCAGAAAACTTATAAGATGAATAGCCAATACCAAGTGATGGAGTAATTAAACCATTCATTAATCTGTAGTTTGAATAAATAGAAATTCCATCAAGTTCACCAGCATATCCAAAATTTTTTACATAAGAAATCATTCCATAAGGAGTTGCTGCACCAAGAGAGATTCTCGTTGAGTTTTCATCGCTGTATTTTACTAAACCAAATTTCCCTGATAAGTTTATTGATTTGTTTAGTCTATAGTTCAAACCTAAATCCAGTTCATAATTATTCTGAACAACTGACTCAAAAATTGTGAAGAAAGAATTATATCTTATTAAAGGTTCACGATAAGCATAATAAATATTTAATCCGAGATTCTTCCAGATGGAAAAATCACTATTAAAATCTACTCTTGAAATTTTCTTGAAATTTATGTCATAAAATAATCTTGAATTAAGTGAAATGTTTTTAAGTTCATAACCTATTTCAGCATTGAAAAACTCAAACTGACTGCTACCAGGTTTAACAAGAACTAGAACTGGATTGAAGTTCTCGTCAAGTCGGGTTGTTTCATAATCATCTGAATAGAAATTCTTATTTAAATAACCTAACCCTAAAAAGAGATTACCAAATTCTCCCTGTAGTTTTCCACCAACCAGATAATTTTTATTCCAATTTTTAATTAATTCGAATTTTTGATAAGCAGGAATATTAAAACCATAATAGCTTTGAAATTTCAATTTCCAGTACTTGAAATCCAGACTGACACCATCAAAAGTACCACTTGCAACTGAATGGTAAAGTGGTTGTCTACCTATTCTTAATGTTGCCAAACCCAATAATTCTCTTCCCTCAAGATATAGATTAAATAATCTAACTCGTGGGTCATACTTAATATTTTTTATTAAATCTTGTTCTACCACAAGGGTGGTTCGAAGTGTAAACCAGTCTTTATTTAAATTAAATTGCCCGTATTGATATGACCTTAAAAATTTATTGGATACATCTTTTGCTTCAACTCTTTCAAAAGTATAAAAAGAAGATGAGATACGTCCATTAAAGTTCTGGGCAAATACTGGAGTTACGATGGCGAGCAGAATAAGTAAAATTTTTTTCATATTCTCTCTTCTTTAGTTTTTGAGTATAAACTCATTTAATTAATTATTTGATATTTAACAAAATTTCAAGAATTATTCCATGAGAACTTTAATATTAACCTGCTAAAAAATGGTTAAAATCAATAATATTTAACAGTATTGATTATTATGTTTTATCACAATTAAGAACCGATTTTCAGAAATGAAAAATACTTTACACAGGTAAATTAATACATATAAATTTATTAAAATATTAGTATTGCTCTTTTAATTTTTTTCTAATTCGGCTATATTGCAAACCAAAATAGTTAAAAATAAATAGGAAAAATTAAGCAATGGCTAAAGTATCATCATTTGCGGATAAGGCTGCTAAAGCTCAAAAGAAAAAAGATGAATTAATTAATGTTAAGATTGTCGAGGCTTACTTTGACGAAAAAAAGAAATCGTATAAGTATAGAAACAGATTCGTTAAAGTGAAGACCTTAGACGAACTGGCAAAAATTTAATCCCCGCTGAGATTTTAAATTCCGTCTCCTTCTTTTTCATTGAAGGAGACTTTTTCTTCTTTCATCCTTTTCATAATTAAATCAGCTTCGAAGGCTCACCAGCAATTATTGATTAAGTTACTAATTTATTTCTCCTTTATTATCACTATAATTTTGATTTCCTCCAAAAATAGAATTTGATTTTAACAAATTAATCAGATTTGTAATTAATCTTTCTTTGTGCAGCCTATCAACTCACTTTACTTTCATATCTTTGTAAAAAAAAGGAGTAATTTTATGACAACTCAAGATTATATTCAGCTTGAAGAAAAGTATGGTGCCCACAATTACCACCCTCTTGATGTAGTTATAACAAAAGGTGAAAGAGTCTGGGTTTACGATGTTGAAGGAAATAAATATCTCGATTTTCTTTCAGCATATTCAGCGGTTAATCAAGGACATTGTCATCCAAGAATCATAAATGCACTTAAATCGCAAGCTGAAAAAATCACACTCACTTCACGAGCTTTTAGAAATGACCAGCTTCCACTTTTGGAAAAAGAAATTTGCGAACTCACTGGATACGATAAGATGCTTCCTATGAATTCTGGTGCTGAAGCAGTCGAGACTGCAATTAAAACAGCAAGAAAATGGGGATACAAAATTAAAGGAGTGGAAAAAGATAAAGCTGAAATAATTGTTTGTTCAAATAATTTTCATGGAAGAACCACAACGATTGTATCATTCTCGACTGAAGAACAATATCGTGATGGTTTTGGACCATTTACTCCAGGATTTATCATTATTCCTTATAATGATGTTGAGGCACTCAAAAATTCAATCAATAAAAATACGGTTGCATTTCTGGTTGAACCAATTCAGGGTGAAGCTGGAATTATAATTCCTGACGAAGGTTATCTGAAAAAAACTTACGAAATATGCAAAGAGGCTAATGTTCTTTTCATTGCTGATGAAATTCAAACTGGACTTGGTAGAACTGGAAAATTATTTGCTTACGAATATGAAAATATAAAACCTGATGTTTTAATTGTCGGTAAAGCACTATCAGGTGGAACTTATCCAGTATCTGCTGTCTTATCATCCGAAGAAATTCTGGGAGTGTTTAAACCTGGTGATCATGGAAGTACTTTTGGTGGGAATCCACTTGCAGCAGCTGTTGCAAGAGAATCTCTTAAAGTAATTGTTGAAGAGAAACTTCCAGAAAAATCAGCTGAACTCGGAAAATATTTCTTAGAAAAATTAAGAACTATTCAAAGTAAACACATTAAAGAAGTTCGTGGTAAAGGATTATTTATTGGAATTGAACTTGTACCTGAGGCTGGCGGTGCTCGTCGTTTTTGTGAAGCTTTGAAGGAAGAAGGTTTGTTATGTAAAGAAACACATGAAAATGTAATTCGCCTCGCTCCACCTCTTGTAATTGAAAAGGAAGAAATTGATTGGGCATTTGATAGGATAAAAAAAGTTTTATCGGAATTAAATTAATTTAAGGAAAGATTAATGGTGAGGTACAACTGCTCTTTTGGAGCAGTTACTCACCTTTTCTTTTATTCATTTTCAATTTCAGCTGATATCAGGATTCTACCACAGGATTCGCAAGTATGAATTTTATCGTTCCTTCTAATCTCAAGTTGTCTTTGAGATGAGATTATTGCAAAACATCCTTCGCAAGCATTTCTTCTAATAGGGACAACGGCTCTACCTTTAGCTTCTCGAATTCTTTTATAAAGACTTAAATCAGCTCGAGTAATTTTAGCAACAACTTCTTCTCTCTTTTGTTCAAGCTCACTTCGTTCCTTATTTGTTTTCTTGTCAATCTCAGCAAGTTCTTTCTTCTTTTCTTTCAATTCATTTTCCAGTACATCGATTTCTGGTTCAAGTTCTTCAATTTCTTTTGTGAGCTTCTTACTCAAATCGGCAAGAGAGTTATTCTCTTGTTCCAGCTTTTGAATCAATTCTTCAGTATAATCAATTTCTTTTGTAAGGGCATCGTACTCACGGTTGGTTTTCACCTGCAGAAGTTGAGCTTTATATTTTTTCAGGTTTGCTTTTGATTCAGCAATCTTATCATCATTCTCTTCCCTCTTCTGAAGAGATTCTTCTTTCTGCTTCTTCTTTTCGTTAATTGTTTCGGTTAATGATTTAAGTTTTTCCTGGAGAAGCTCTATTTCCCGTGGTAGTTCACCTCTCAGCTCATCGAGCTTATCAAGCTCGGTATCAATTTTTTGGAGTTCCCAGAGTAACTTTAAGCGTGCTTTCAATTCATCATCTCCTAAATTTATTCAACAACATTAATTTTATCTTTCTGATTATATTTTATTACTTTTATTTTTAAGTTCTTTCGATTAAAAAGATCAGATAATCTATCTTTTAATTCATCGAGAACTGGAAATTCAGTGTAAAAATGTCCTGCATCGATAAGTGCAATTGAATCTGCATAGTCAAGAAATGTATGATATTTAATGTCAGCACTGACAAATGCATCACAACCTGAATTTATTGCTCTTTGAATCAACTCAGCACCACTACCACCACAAACACCAACTTTCTCGATAAATTTCTTTTTACCCGATGTGTATTTGACAGAAGGAGCTCTGAGTTTTTTCTTCACAAGGTTTACAAAAGAGACTAAGTCCATTCTTTCATTTAGATAACCAACGGCACCAAATCCATAATTCACATTTTTATTTTCTAATGGATAAATATCGTAGGCAGGTTCTTCATAAGGATGGTTTGTGAGAAGAGTCTTTAAGATTTTATTCAAGTTCCACTTCTCAAAAATCATTTCCAATCTTATTTCTTCAACTTTTTCCAATTTTCCTTTTTCACCAATCGCTGGATTTGTATTTTCCTGACCAAAAAATGTTCCAAATCCTTTTAATTGATAACTGCAATGGGTATAATTACCAATTACACCTGCACCAGCTTCTGATAATTTATTTAAGAGATTCTCCACATTTTGTTCTGGAACAAATGTGACCAGCTTATATTGTGTTGAAGGTGCATTTTCAAGAAATGTGATTTTTTCTAATCCTAACCTTTTAGCAAGGGAAAAAGAAACGCCATCTTTTGAAAAATCAAGATTTGTATGGGCAGAATAAATGGTTAATCCATTCTTAATTGCCAGATTTATTATTTTTCCTTTTGAAGATTGAAGATCAATTCTATTTAAAGGATTAAAAAATAAAGGATGATGAGAGATAATAAGATTACACTTTTCTTTTATTGCTTTTTCAATCGCATCAGCTGTGATATCAAGAGTTAGTAAAATACCTTTAGTTTCACTGTCAAAATCGCCAACCTGCAATCCAACATTATCTCTTTCCCAGGCTATACCTTTAGGTGCCCAATCTTCTAAAAATTCAAATACCTCTTTATGTTTCATATTTACATTTTTAAATAAAAAAAATGCACTTTAAAAGTGCATTTTTTTGAGTTTTAATCTATTTTCTTACTTATTTTTGTTTTCGGTTTAGCTTTGTCCTCTTTTACAATCATATCTTTTTCAAATTCAAGATAATTCAATTTTTCAAATTTATCAATTTTAATTTTCTGGCTTAAAATTTTTTATTTCTTCTAATAAAACATCCACAATTTCTTCTTCTTTTATTCTTCGAACTATTTCTCCTTTTCTATATAAAATTGCAACTCCTTTGCCAGCAGCAATACCAATATCTGCTTCACTTGCTTCCCCTGGTCCATTCACTACACAACCCAGCAAAGCTACTTTAACAGGTTTCTTTATATCTTTGACGGCAGCTTCGAGTTTGTTAGTTATACTAAACAAGTCAACCTCTAATCTTCCACAAGTCGGACAGGCAATAATTTCGACATTTCTTGTTGCAAGTCCCAATGACCTTAAAATTTCTTTACCAACTTCCACTTCTTTCACGGGGTCATCAGTTAATGAAACTCGAATTGTATCACCGATACCTTCAGCCAGAAGTGTTCCAATTCCCACAGCAGATTTAATTGTTCCAACTCTTGTTGTTCCCGCTTCAGTCACACCAAGATGTAGTGGATAATCTGTTCTTTCAGCAATCATCCGATAAGCTTCAATCATTAATTTTACATCTGTTGACTTGACAGAAATAACTATATCTTCAAAACCATACTTTTCACAAATCTTTACATGTTTCATTGCACTTTCGTATAGTGCTTCAGCTGTTGGATAACCATATTTTTCCAGAATTTCTTCCTCAAGAGAACCAGAATTCACTCCAATTCGTATTGGAATTTTTCTTTCTTTGGCTTTTGTTAAAACTTCTTTTATTCTCTCTTCAGAACCGATATTACCTGGATTAATTCTAACTTTTGAAACACCAGCTTCAATTGCCTTTAGTGCGAATATGTGATTAAAATGGATATCGGCAACTATTGGAATATTTGATCGACGAACAATTTCCTTAATTGCCTCTGCAGCTTCTTTATCATTGACAGTCACACGGATAATATCACAACCCGCCTCTTCGGCTTCTTTAATTTGTTGAACTGTTGCTTCAATGTTACTTGTTTTTGTTTTGGTCATAGTCTGAACAGTAATTGGTGCATCGCCCCCGACGGGGACTCCTCCAACATAAACTTTCCTGGATTTTCTTCTTTGTATCATAACTTTCACCTTGATTGCTTTAAGATCATATCACTTAATGTCTTGCTGAAAAGTTCAGCAGCATCTGGTCCTGATGCAGTAATTATTTTTTTATCAATCTCAACTGGATTATTGGTAACTATACCTCCAGAAGATTTAATAAATTCAACATCATCTTTGAAACAGGTAACTTTTCTCCCTTTCAACAATTCAGCTGAGGCTAAAATTCCAACAGCACTACAAATAGCAGCTATTATTTTTTCTTTTAGATAGAATTTCTTAATTGTCCTAATCAGCAAATCATTTTTCCAATAGGCTTTAGTTCCTGATCCACCAATCAAAACAATTGCTTTGAAATTTTCGGGATGAAGATTAAAAAGATATGTATCTGGTTTAAATCTCAAACTGAATTGACCTATCGCCAGATTTTTATTTTCCGATGCGACAAAAACTTTAATCCCATTTTTCTCCAGAGTAGATTTTGTTATAGTGAATTCAAAATCATGAAAGTTTTTTTCAGGGATGAAGAAGACTACACTGTTTTCCGAATACTTACTCATAATAATGCAAGTTATTAAGGATGATTCGCTTTTTCAATTGAGTATATAGGTTGATTAGAAATTATTAATCTGTCAACATGTTCCGATTTTCTGGTTCAGGATCTGTTTTTGTTTTTTAATCTTAAGTTTAGATGCCGAAATAAATTCAGCACAGTATTAGACATGATGCTTTTTGGACAGCCAGTACAAATGCTTAACGAACATTTTATGGGATTAAAGTTGCAACACATCAGACAGAATTTACATTTATCATTCAAGAATGATTTTAAAATTCTCAATCATTATCTCATCTTTTTCTGGATTTATTTCAAACTCAATCTTTTCAGGAAATGATTTGAACGAAGTTTTTCGAAGATAATTTTCATCTATCCTTAAAATGTATTTGCCTTTTGTCAAACCAAAGAGATAGAAAGAGCCATCACTGAAAGTAGTAACCGTCGTTTCTCTTTCATTATCCAGATTTTTTAAGATTAATCGAACATTTGGTAAAGGAATCTCTTCACCTTCAAATTTACGAACTACTAATCCACCAATTTCACCTGTTTCACGATAAGGAAGTCTTATGATTTTCACTCTGCTTCCATCAGTTACAATATCAAACTCAGGCAATTCAAAAGAATAATTGGGAGATGTAATACCTGTTTCAATCAATCGAACTGTATAATGTTGATATGGATTTAATCCGACAAAAATTTTACCATCTTTAATTTTTTTCGAATAAGTTGCTGAGTTAATTGAAAAATCTAAACCTTTAACTGTTTTTTCATCATCGTCTTTTATGTTGTTTTCATTTTTATCTTCAAAACCTTCAAGATAAACGGAAGATCTTCCAATTAAAGGTTCACTATAAAAATAGAAATGATTTATCTGGGGACTGTATCCAATTGAACCACTCATTTGATGATTTAGCACATCCGAACCATTTGAATTAGCCATATACCTTGCCTGAGGCAATTCAAGTAACAAACTTAAACTAAAATTGTTCGATTTGATTTGTACCAATCTCAAATAATTGAATTGTAATCGGATATTATTCATCAATGTAGTAGTGGAAAAAAGTGAGAAACTCTGAAACCTTTTGCTTACATAGTTATAAGTTGAACGAAGATTTAGATAGCTTCTATTTAAAACTGGAATATCTCTTAACAGATTATTGAGATTAAAAGTCAACCCAAAATTCCAATCTCTGATTTTATAAATTGTATTCGAGTGTAAATTTTCAGCAAGAAAACCTGCATTAATACTAAACCATTTATAGAGATAAAAAGAATTTACACTCAAATTATATCTCTTGAAACTTTTTGCTTCATGAAATTCGTGATTGAAAAAAAAGCTCAGGTCACCATATTGCATTTTAAATGGTAAGAAGAAACTACCTCTGAACGAATTTTTAAGTCCTGCCAGATTATACAATGTGTTTTCTCTATAATTCAGGAATTCAAAAGTATATGAAGTATAATCTGGAAAAACAAAATAACTATGAATTCTCGAATAAACTCCTGGTGAATAAAATAAATTGAAAAGTACATTTGAAGAGATTCTAAATGAAGTCTTACCGAAAAAATTTTTATGTTCACGAAGTGAATCTCTAATGTATTCTCCACCAGCTGAAATTGTTAAAAAATCCGTTACTCCATAAGATAGTTCTGAGTAAGCCAGTCGGTTATTTACAAATCTCATCAATCCAGCACTTAAACGATAGTTAAATATACCTCTGGGGAGAAATTCATAGGGAATTTGAAAAATCTTACGAACTATTTTTGTTTCACCTTTTAAGGTATGAATTCTCAATTCCAGAATTGACATTCCATATCTCAGAGGAATTTCAAAAGAAAAGTCACCCGATTGATTTGATTTTGTAATGCTTACGATTTCATTATTTATATATAATTCAACTAAACTATTTGGTTCTGTCTTATCTTGATATATATAATTTCCAATTTTATTTCTTGGTTCAACTACTTCATTAGTTATATTAATTCCACGGAATAGATATGAATTAATACCTTCAAGATATTCATCCCCAATAGAGATCTGAGATAAATAATTATTCGGATTAAGAGTTACTTTCCAGTTATAATTCTCAATTCTGTTTCTATAATTCTGATAGATATATTCCTGTCTTGAGATATAAAAATCACCATAAAATAATTCACCTCCCAGTGCGGCACTATAGAAATAACTATTCCTCTGATTTTTAATTAATGATTGAGCAATGGTGTAATCAAAAACAAAACCATTTAGAAAATATCTATCACGATTAAAAAGTAGAGGTACTGTTTTATCGTTACTCTTTTTTTGCATCGAAACAAATTTTTGCTCAATTAAAAATTTTCTATAAATCGGTAGTTGTTCTTCACTCTGAATTAAGAGTGTCAGGTTGGAGAAATCGAGTTCAATTTTAACTGGTAAAAATTTTTCAATAAGCTGAGTGGTGAGGAAATAATCATCATTGTATTCAAGAAAATCTTTCTCATCAATATTTAAGAGAGATTGAGCGATATTATAAGTTTTATTTTTGAAATCAATTACAAAAGCATTCTCATTAAAACTTCCTTCGTAAGTATATCCATCTATTTTATTAAAAGGTATCTGTAGATTGTACAAAAATTCCTGTATTGAAATATATATTTTATCATCATAAAAAATGGAAGAAATCAGCGTCTTCACAATTCCAGCATATTCCATATTAAGTAAAATTTCTTCTAACTCTTTCTCTTGCTCCAGATTTTCTGATTTGATTTCAAATGGTCTTTGTTCTGAAATAATTACTCTGAAATATAATCTCGAGGAAAAAAGTGTCCTCCCATCTTTCAAATTCACTTTCAAATTCCATCGATAGAATGAATTATTTTCAAGAATACCCTCAGGAATTTTGAATGTTGTATCAGAAAGTTGAAATTTATTCTCAGAGTCAAAAATCAATTTATATTTCCCATCACTATCTTTTTTGCTTATGGCTATTGAATAGGAAACAGCATCTTTTATTTTTCTCCAGACAAATGTTGGTGTTGATGTCGCAATTATTTCTTTATTTTCTTTTTTATAACCAGGATAAAGTGCTTCGGGTCGAACTTTTATTTTAGGCAAGATAATTTTGAAATATCTAAACTCTGAGAGAGAACTAAAACCTGACTTCATTGAAGAACCAATATTCCATCGATAGACAATTCCTTCTTTGAGTAAATTTCCCCTTAAGATAAATGATGTATCTTTTATCAATCCAAATTCATCAGAAGAATAAATTTTCTTGAAAGTTCCATCATGTTCTTTTTTTTCAAGATTAAACTTATAGGCAATTGCATTTACATCTCTAAACCAGACAAACTCTGGCATCAATGTTTTTATAATTTCAATGTTAGGATAAAATTTCCCTGGTGAATGTGTTTTAGGTTTCTTTTCTTCTTGTTTAGTAATAGAACTTTTTAATTTTATACTGAAATAATATTCATCTCCAAAATCGCTCCATAATTTCCCATTGAAAGATTTGACATTCCAGCTATAAAATTTACCTTCATCAAGTGTTCCTGGTGGAATTGAAAAGAATGTATCAACGATTTCATATGTTCGAATAATTACAGGTTGAGAATCAAAAAGACTATCCTCATACTCTTTAAGCACAAGAAAATATTTTTTCGAACCTTCAACTCTGAACCATTTTAAAACAGGCGTTAGTGAATTTACTAATTCTATTTTTCTCAAAAATTTATTTTTGACAATGACAGAATCATTCAACGATGAAAAATTAATCTCAGAGGAAAAGACTAAAGGATTGGATGAACTGAATTCATAAAAAAAAATTAAAAAAAGCAGAATGATCGATAACTTATTTTGAAATGATTTCGATTGGTATTTTCGCATCTGGTACAGAAGTTATTTTTAATTTGCTTTCAGGAATATCCTCTTTCTCGATATTTACTGCTGTTATCTGAACAGAATATTTTTCACCTGGATTAAACTCATCACTATTGAACACAAATCTTTTTTGAAGTTTAAAATACACTGGAACATATTCAGTTAATTCTTTTACAACTTCTCCATTTTTATTCAGGATTTTAATTAACAAATTTCCAAGAAAAGGAGAATCTCCCGTTCTTCTTAGATTCACATTTAATGTAACTGAATTGGAATCATAAATTACTTCAGAACTTTCGATTTCCAAACCACTTTCAGCAGGATTTACTCTATAAAGACAGGTTGTTACCTGATTTAATACGAATCTAATTTTAGCAGTAATTCCTGTTGAAACAGTATCATTCTGTTCAATATAAGGCACAGCAGAAGTTATAACTCTTGTCCAGTATGTTCCATTCTTTAATGTATCAGGAGCTTTAATTGTCAATCTTACAACCTGTCTCTTTTTAGGTTCAAGTAAAAATTTTCTCGGGAATGCCCTGATATATTTATTTATTGAGTAAGAGTAAGTTGAATCATTCTCAAGATATTTCATTATAATTTGACCTGTTGAATCTGATTCGGGATATCCGAATACAAAAGATACACTTATCTCATAAATATTTTCTGATTCATTTTGAACAATAAAATTTCCGACTTTATTTTCTTTATCAGTATAAATGATGTAAGGAGAAATTAAAATTTGTGGATAAATTTCTCTAACAAAAAGTGTAATTAAAAAAACAATTAAAAGTTTTTTCATCTCAAAGCACCTCAATAGTTAAAATAATTGTTCCGGTATATAAACCTGGTTGAATATCCGTAGTGCTTGATATTTGTCCTCCAAGCCAGATATAGTGATAACGATTTCGACGAACATTATCAATAACAAATGGCGAGTAAGGATTAACATAGGTTCTTCCTGTTTGAACATCAGCTCTTGCCCATGAAACATAGTTATTAAAATTAATATTAACCGAATTAGTACCATTTGTTAAAGAGTTTGGTAACTGAAAACTTACCCGTAATTTCATTGAAGCTTTAGAATTTTGGTAGAACATGAACTTTGCAGCACTAGGATCTAAATCAGTAACAGTGGAAGAGTAACCAATAAATACATCTCCAAAAGAAAGATCATTAATTTTTTGAATTATAACCTGAGAAAAAACTTTGTAACAAATAAGTTGAAGAATAATAATTGTAAAAATTAGTAGTTTAATTCTTTTCATCACTTAGTAGGCAATTGTTATTACGAGTGCTCCTGAATAATCTCCGTGCAAATTATCTTGATTTATCTGGAGAGTTCCTCCAACCCATAAATTCATTATCCCTTCGCCGGCTTGAGCTTCGGGCTGATAATACACTCCTGGTGTGATTTCTACAGGATCCACAAATTCTGAATTAATACCGGTATGAAAAACTTTAGGAATAAAAATTAAGTTACTGGTAGAATTATTATTTGATTCTAATTTCAATTGTATAACATCAAAGTTAATCAGCACAGGTTTATCCGGATGAGAAAAAATCTTAAATCGCAAACCTTCTTGTGGTGGTTTATTTAATGTAACTGGAGAATTCGATAAAATTATTTCACCAAAATCTAAAACATTATTCTGACTGATTACACTTATTCCTCTAATGAGAGAAGCTTTTACCTGAACATTGGCACTCTCATTGTTCTGACCTGATAGATTTTGTATCAATAAAAATACGAGCAACACTAATAAATTTATTTTTTTCATTTAATAAGACACCATTAAGTTAAAAGTACCGATGTAATCACCAGCTGGTTGATCAAATGCAATATTTATTGAACCTCCTACCCAGATATATAGCAATCCAATTCCATTTGAGTTTATTAACTCGTAAGCTCCACCATTTATAACTGAAACTGGATTTTGATAAGATGGATTTGCACCAGTATGAACAACATCAGCTATAAAGTTTAAATTTCCTACTGTTCCTCCATATTGAGAAACCCATTGAGCATTTGATAGAGATGTATAAGAATATGAAACAACAACACTTCTATTTGGATGACCTTCTATTTTAAAGACTGCACCATTAGATGGTTCTAAATTTCTTACAAAAGCAGAGCCAGTCAAAATAATCTCTCCAAAATTTATTGTAGTGTTGATAGAAGAAATTGACAATGGCTTTATCATATTAACACTAGCCGATGCCGAACTACTACTTGTCTGGGTCATTCCAGATTCTAAAAAAAAGATTATACATAAGTATAATTTAATTAAATATCTCATAACTAAAATTAAAAAAATAAGTCATTAAAAATAAATTTATAAATAATATCTGGCAGGTCTTTTACAAATAAAATATGGTGTTGATTAAAAAGTTTCATTCCGTCAATCTGAATCTATTTCAGGTTTTATGTTTAGATCGTAATCTCAAGTTTAGATTCCGAAATAAGGGGCTGACTAAAAAGTATTATTTTGTCACCCTGAATTTATTTCAGGATCTATTTTTGGTTTATAATTACAAGTTTAGATGACGAAATAATGCTGAAATAATTTCAGCACAGGATTCGGCAAAACACTTTTTTGCCAACCCCATATCAACAATAGATTACTATTTCACCAAAACCATTTTGACAATTTTTGATTTATTTGATTGTACCAGTTGAGCATAATAGATTCCACTCGGTAAGCCTGATGCATCAAAATCAACATTATAAATTTTGCCAGCTTCAAGTTCGGAATTAAGAAGAGTTTTAATTTCCTGACCGAGAGAATTATAAATCTTTAGTGTAGTCATTCCATTCTCCGAAAGAGTAAAGGATATTTTCGTTGATGGGTTAAATGGATTTGGATAATTCTGATATAACGTAAATACTTTTGGAATTTCTTTCATCTTATCCTCAACTCCAGTTGCACCACTACCTTGAAATTTCAAAATAAAGACATCATCATTTCCTGCAATTGCACCCTGATAATAAACTCCTCCACCTGGATTTTGGACTGGGTAATCAACTGACCAGGTTTTCCCTGTTAAAAATATATTTCCCTGACTATCAGTTGAGATTGAAACACCTTCATCATAATCACTTCCGCCATAGTAAGTAGCCCAATTTCTTACACCTGAATTAGTGAATTCCAGAATAAAGACATCACTATACACGGAACCGGCAAGCATTCCCTGATAATAAGCACCACCACCCGGATTTTGAGTTGCAAAATCTTGTGATTCTGTAAAACCTGCTACAAATACATTACCTTGTGGATCTATTGTGATGGAATTACCTACATCGCTACTATTTCCTCCATAATAGGTAGCCCAGACTCTCACTCCTGAATTTGTGAATTTCAAAATAAAAGCATCAGGCCAATTTGCAAGTGAACCCTGGTAATAAGCACCTCCACCTGGATTATATGTTGGGAAATTAGTTGACCAGGTACTTCCCGTTAAAAATATATTACCTGACCCATCAGTGCTGATTGAAATACCTTTATCATCAAAATTTCCTCCGTAATAAGTAGCCCAGAGTCTTGCACCTGAGTTATTGAACTTTAAAATAAAAACATCATAAGTTCCTGCAAGTGTACCTTGATAATAAGCTCCTCCACCTGAATTTTGTATCGGGAAATTAGGTGAATCAGTCCAGCCTGTTATAAAAATATTTCCTGAACCATCAGTAGTGATTGAACGTCCAAAATCCAAACCGCTTCCACCATAATAAGTAGCCCATTGTCTTATCCCGGAATTTGAAAATTTTAAGATGAAAATATCAAGATTATTATCCAAACTACCCTGATAAAAAACACCTCCACCTGGATTATAAGTTGGGAAATTAGTTGACTCAGTATATCTTGTCAAAAATAAATTGCCTGAACCATCAGTGATAATTGAAATGCCTTCATCATTATTATTTCCACCATAATAAGTAGCCCATAATCTTACTCCATTGTTGGTTAATTTTAAAATGAAAGCATCACTATATCCAGATCCATCATAAATTGCCTGATAATAAGCACCTCCACCAGGGTCTTGTGTGGGAAAATCACTTGACCAGGTTCTTCCTGTTAAAAATATATTACCAAAGCCATCAGCAGTAATTGAACGTCCGTAATCCCAATCACTACCTCCATAATAAGTTGCCCAGAGAAGGATCCCTGAATTTGTAAATTTCAAGATAAAAACATCACTGTATTGTGCGTTAATTCCCTGATAATAAACACCCCCACCTGGATTGTATGTTGGAAAATTAGTTGACTGAGTTTTTCCTGTCAAAAATATATTACCCGAACCATCAGTAAAAATTGAGTTGCCTTCATCCCAATCACTCCCACCATAATAAGTAGCCCATAATCTTGCAAGTGGTGGATCAATTGTTAATTTGCCTTGATAATTTTCACCTGCTCTAAATGATATAAATCTCCCATCATCAACTGAATATCTCAAATTTACTTTTCCATCAACATCATAACCAATGATCTCTCCATCCTCTATTACTCCAATGGGAGTTTTCAATCTCAAACTTTTTCTATCTTCACTTAATTCAACATCTGCCCATTTAAATTCAAGCTTTATGTTTTCAATGTTTGCCCCCTCTTTCACTTCAAACTCATGATGTAGTAAACCATCTTCTCCTATTTTCCAGATCCAATCTATCCCGGGATAAACTTCCTTTATTCTCACAACTCTATAACTTGGAACAAACAATACTCCTTCCGGACAATGAGAAAGATAATAATTCGAATATCCAGGAAGTTGTTCCTCATATTCTATCCTTCCTGGATTTATATCACCATTGATAAGATTTAAATCAATTCTTGCCCAATGTTTCTCTACTTCTTTTGAAAACAAATTTTCTCTTTCAAATCCTTTTTCAAACCTGTCTGTCTTAAGCTGTTTTATTTCTCTAATAACATAACTTACACCATCATTTCTGAAATAAAGCTCAATACCATTGTGAATTGTTGTAAACAATACATCCTTCACTTTTTGATTTTCAAAATTCCCGACCTGTCCCATATTGGGTTGAAATCCGAAAAAGTTAATCCCGTCCCTCAAATTATATGTCGGCAATTCACTAATTGTCCCTTGTCGAATTAATTCCTGACTATTGATATCCTTTAAAGCAAATAAAAAAAATAAACAAAGAAGTAAATATGGTCTCATTCTACCTCCGTTAGTTTATTTTTAATTTTTTGATTTAAAAAATTGAACGCTTCTCTATTACTTACCATTCTTACTTGGATCAATCCAATATCAAGAATTTTTAACCGGTCTTTTCAATAACGTAACTCTATCTTTTTATTTTAATTACAAAAATTTTTTTTGTCAATAGCTGAATTAATTTCAAATATTCCATGGTATACAAAAATCTCTGCTGCACAAAATAAATGATAATAAATGTTTTCAATAAAAATGAATTTGATAGGGAAGACTTATTGACTATTATTCAGTAGTTTTCAAATATGCTTGGGGATGTCTACAATAATTAAAAAAGATTACCTGTATCTCACAAAACAGGAGATACAGGTAATATCAACCAAGGATTATTATTTCGCCAAAACCATTTTTATAACTTTTGATTTATTTGATTGTACCAGTTGAGCATAATAGATTCCACTCGGTAAGCTTGATGCATCAAAATCAACATTATAAATTTTACCAGCTTCAAGTTCGGAATTAAGAAGAGTTTTAATTTCCTGACCGAGAGAATTATAAATCTTTAGTGTAGTCATTCCATTCTCTGAAAGAGTAAAGGATATTTTCGTTGACGGATTAAAGGGATTTGGATAATTCTGATACAAATCAAATGTTTTTATGAAAGTATCAAATTCATCTACACCAGTTGCATAATTTGTATATTGAGGATTGTAATTTGTCCATCCATCATCCCATCGTGGTTCTGTTGGACTAAAAGCACCTACATAAGTTGTTTGAGTAAAGAATGAAGATAGTCTTGGGTTAGAAAAACTTGCACCACTTGCAGCTGGAGAATTTGTAGCAGGCACAGGAACTGGATTTGTAAGATTGAACGCATCAATCAATCCAACACTTGAAGATTGAGAGTAAGTTCTATTTTCAAAAGATGTAGAATTAAACCAGCTTTGAACATCAAAACCAGATTGATTAGTTGTAATTCCCTGACCATACCTTAATCCAGCCCAGATTGAATTTCTAATTTGAAGAGTATCGCCAATTGCCGCATTCTTAACAGCAGCTCCATCTAAAAGCAATCCAACTGGAAAACCCATCACAATAGAATTATAAATTGAAGTTTGTGCTGCTCTTCTTATGTGAGCTCCTCTTTTGAAATTTGGATTGTAATTTGAAAATGCAGTATCAGGCATCGGACCAACTATTGTGAAATTGGAAATGACAGGCAATGTTCTTGGAGAATTAAATGTTCCTGTACCATCATTATCCGTTTCAAATCCATTTGACCCACTTATATCAGCGATATTTGGATCTCGCAGAGCAAAGCCAAATTGTAAATTTCCTCTAAAACCAAAATCCATATCAAAGTCATCGTCCACTGCTTTGAAAGAAATTAGATATCTGGCATTAACATTTCCACCGAACCATTCGAATGAATCATCTCCGCTATAACTCACTTGAACATATTCGATGGTTGTATTTCTTCCAACACCACCAAGAGTTAATCCATTAATTTCATTATCAGGTAGATAAGCAATGCCAGGAAATTCAATTCGAACATAACGCAGTATTCCACTATCATCATTATCATCAGGATTAGAACCACCTCCATAGATTGTTCCTGTACCTCCTTCGAGTGTAGCTGTTCCACCAGGTACATTAATGGAAGATTTGCCAGCAATTATAATTCCTCCCCAATCACCAGGTCCTCTTTGCCCAACTGGTTGTTGACTTGTAAAAACAATCGGTCTTTGTTTTGTTCCATTTGCATTAATTTTAGCTCCACGATTAATTATCAAAGTACCTTTTGAATCTTTTTCTCCATAGATGACAGTACCTGGTTCTATTGTTAATACAGCTGGTGGATTAACATTAACAAAACCACGAAGTAAATATTTCTTTGAACTTGTAAGAGTTGCGTTTGAATTAATGTTGCCTTCAATTACGCTATCAACAGGAGCAAGTTGAGCGTAAATTTTTGAAGAGAACAAATTAATAATTGCTAATGCAATCAAAAGTAGTTTTAATCTTTTCATAGAATTAATCTCCTGGATTAGTTTATTTTATAATTTAGACCAAGTGAATAGTTAGTATTTGTTTTAATAATTCTTGCCGGCAAGTTTCCTTGAACAAACAAATAATCTTGAGCTAACAAATCTTTAATACTAAAACTCAGATTTAATCCTTCAATTATTGATTGTGTAAATTTTATGTCGATTACATCTCTTGGCTTTTCAATTATATCTTCCTGATAAGCTGTTGCGACTTCAATTATTCTTTCACCTATTTTGTTATAGGTCAGAGCAAACGAGCTTCCCGTAGAAGGTAAAGTGAAAAACATACCGAGATTAATTACATATGGTGATTGACCTTGAAGTGGGCGTTTTTCACGAGCTATTGTTGTTTCAGTACCTTTTGCTGTAACAAGAGATTTAATTCGTGAATAATTTCCATTAATGGTCAGGTTTTCAAGAAAGTCGGAAATAAATCCAAGTGTAAATCTTCCTTCAATTTCATATCCATAGACTTCTGCTTTGTCAGCATTGATAAATGTTCTTTCAGAACCAAGAGCACTTCCAGTTACAACAACTTTCTCAATTGCATCGGAAATTTTCTTATAAAAAACACTTGCTGAAATAAGTTTACCTAAAGCTGGAAAACTCTCAATTCTTAAATCATAATTTTTTATAAATGACCTTTGTAAGTCAGGATTTCCCCGGATTGATGTTTGAGTGGTGAAATCAAAATATGCAAAGGGTGCTAATTCCCTCAGTTCAGGACGATTTAATGTTTGACTGTAAGACAGTCTCAAATTTGTGAAGTCATTTAATTTATAAAGTATATTCAGCGATGGCAGATAATCCACTTTTTTTAGATAGTTAGAAATTGGAATCTTCCCACTTAAGTCCATTGAATTTATTTTTTGTAGTGCATTCTCCATTCTCATTCCACCAAAAAACTTTAATTCTTCTCCAAAAACATTTACTGGAATTTCAGCCATTATGTACGAAGCAATTATCTCTTCATAAGCTGTGTAGTTGTTTGTTCCATTCTGATATTCATCAAGGGAGAAGCCATTTCTTCTGAAATTCTCTGGTTCAAAAATTTTATCAAGTGGAAGTGTAAGCAGTGAAAAATCAGTATAACCATTGCCTGGTGCATTAATTATTACACTGATGAGTCTTGAAGCAAAATCCCTTCTGGTCCTATCGTAATTGAAACCCAGCTTAAGTCTGGCAAATGCAGTTTTTGTTTTTAAGTCTAAAGCAAAGCCTCGAGTTTTATCATACAGGTTTGAAAAAAATCTTCCTCCATTTTTAAGATTCGGTTGAAAACCTAAAACAGCATAGAATGGACCATTATCACCAATATCTCTACCATAATATATTCTTCTATAATCTGGTTCATCTTTTTTGGAGTTACTAAAATTCAGCTTCCAATCTATTTTTAATTCATTGAGATTTTGAAAGAAATGTTCTCCCAATAACTGTGTCGAAATCAAATCTCTCTCAATATATCTTAAAGCGGTTTGTTTTTGCTCTTTTCCTGCATCTGTATATTGAAAACCATTTAATTGTGAAACTTCATCGTCGGAAGTGTGAGAATACAGATTCTTTAATATGATGATATGATTACTCCCTAATTTATAACTAAAATTAAATAGCCCGCCCAGAATTTTTGTCAGAGTAGATTTATTCCCGCTATATTCAAATCTTTTTTCTCCACTTGATTCGTATTCATTTAAACTCATAAATGAAGTTTTATAATCATTCTTATAATTGATAGCTGCCACAAAGCCAAATTGATGGCCGATTAATTTTGCCCCATCTCCAATTGTAAAAGAAAAACTCTGATTAATTGGTGCCTTGGTTGTGTTTGGTTGCCAGATATTCTTTAAACTTTTTGCCAGTCCATTAATTTGTTCTCTCGATAAACCTGCTTTATTTAAATCGTAAGGAAAGTCAGAAGGTAATTTTCGACTTCCATTATCATAACCAAGAAAATTTGTTCCATTCTCATAAGAATAGAAACTTCTTAATGTTGAATTTTCAGTATAAGAAGATGAATAATTTATTGATGCTTTTAATTCGTCAGGGAAATTGATTGTATTCAATTGAACAAGTCCACCACCGAAATTAGCAGGTAAATCTGGAGTATATGATTTAATCACATTAGCACTTTCTAACAGATTGGCAGAAAGTAAGTCGAATGAAAATGCCTTTTTTTCAGACTCAGTACTTGTAAGATTAGAATTGTTTAATTGTGTTGCATTGTATCTTTCGCTTGTACCTCTGATGTTGACAAATTTATTGTCAAAGATTGTAAGTCCGGTAACTCGTTTCAGGATATCACTTGTTAAAACATCTGTTGTTTTTCTTATTTGCTCGGCACTAACTCCATCAATTATATTTTGAGAGTTCTTCCTCAAATTCAATAATGCATTTTCAAAGGACTTGTCCAGTTTACTGACAACTAAAACTTCTTTAGTTTCTAATACATTACTATTGAGAGTTAAATTAAGCTGAGTGATTGCATCAGATTTAACTTCAACATTCGTCATTAATTTTGATTGATAAGCAATATGACTTACTTTGATATTGTAAATTCCCTCTTCAATATTTCGTATTTGAAATTTACCATTCAAATCTGTGGCAGCCCCGAGAGTTGTAGAATCGATTATAACATTTGCCCCAATAATAGCCTCACCGGTCACCTCATCTCTAACAAACCCGATTATTGTTCCTTTATTTTGTCCCATACCTGTGTTTAAGCTTATTAGAAAAATTAATACAAGATATAACAACAAATAATTTGAAAACTGGTTGATGTTTTTATTCATATTATTTCTCCTTGGTTTTGAGGACAAACTAAAGCAGGCTTGTTAAGGAATTATTAAACCCCTGTAATGATTAGGTTAAAAAATGATTAATTTTTGTTCTAATAATTCATTCAATCAAATTATCTAAAAATGAAAGAATCGTTTAAGAACTTGTTTTTCATTGGAAAATCTTTAAAAAAATATTAGATTGCCAAAAAGTCAACTGGTTAGTGTAGAGTTACTTAATCCCGATGAGAAAAAAATTACATTTAGTTTTAAATGTAGGTTATTTTGCAACTGGAATATTTTTATTCCTTTATTTTTTAATAAGTGGTTGGGATTATTACAAAACGCCATTAGTTGAAAGAGCATTTCATCCCAAACATTCCCTTCTAAAACCAAGTGGTTTAATCGGTCATGGACTTGGAATTATTGGAAGTTTGATGATGATAATTGGTGTTTCAACTTATATGATAAGAAAAAGATGGAGGAAACTTCATCAGGTAGGTTATCTAAAACACTGGCTTGAGTTTCATATTTTTATGTGTTCTGTTGGTCCATCACTCATTTTATTTCACACAGCTTTTAAGTTTGGCGGAATTATTTCCATTGGTTTCTGGGCAATGGTCATCGTAGTATTAAGTGGAGTCATCGGAAGAGTAATTTACATTCAGTTACCAAAAACACTTCAGGGCGAGAACCTTTCAAAAGCCGAAATGGAGGAAATTATAAGCGAACTTTTATCAAAATTAGATCCTTTATATCAAAGAGAAATACACAAAATATTAGTAGGTGATAATCTAAATCTTAATTCCCATAAAGATGAATATCATTATAAAATGATTAAATCAATTTTTGATTCATTAAAAATGATTATCAAAGAAAATTCAAGACGAAGACGAATAATTAGAATGTTAAGAGATTTTATTCAAAAACAGGTTGATATTTCAAATAAACAGAAGAGAGAATATCTTAAAATTTCGAAAAAAATTATCTCCCTTCGAACTAAAGAAGTTCTCTACAATTCATTTGATAATCTTTTTCGTTACTGGCACATATTTCACCTGCCCTTTGCAATTACCATGTTTTTATTGATGTTCATTCATACAATAGTGGCAATACTTTTTGGAGCAAAATGGATTTTTTAGGAGATATAAAATGAAAATGAAATACTTTTATTTGATGATTGCAGTTTTATCAGTCATATTTCTGATTTTTATTATCCGGAATAATCCGAACAATCAAAATCGCTCTTCTATGGAAAATCCTCATAAAAATATTCCCGATGATTCAATTCATAAAAATCTATTTCAAGGATTTTCTCCATCAAAAGAAAATGTCTCAGAGGCATTTCGCAAAAAACTTCGAGAGCTTGAAAATAAATTAAAATCAAATCCTGGAGATGTAGAAACAGCAACAGAACTTGGAGATCTTTATCTTTCAGCTCATCAGGATAAAAAAGCAATAGAAGTTTATGAAACTGTAAGGAATAAACTTCAAACAGAGTCTCTCTTTAATCTAACACTTGCTTATTACAACATTAAAAATTTCGATAAAGCCGAAGAGGTCACAAAATTTATACTGAAGAAAAAGCCCGATGAGTATCGAGCAATCTTTAATCTCGGTTCTATCAATGCAACAAAAGGCAATAAAGAGTTAGCCAGGAAATACTGGAATGAAGTAATAGAAAAATTTCCTGACACCGAAGAAGCAAAACAAGCCAGAGAGTTTTTGGCGAGATTAAAATGAGTGAAACGAAATTTTATGAATTCATTTTTTATGCATTAACATTTCTTCTACTGGTTATCGTCTATGTGATTTACATCTTAATACATAAACGAAAAAATAAAATCGTTATAGAAAAAATAAGAAAAGCCAAAGATCAGGGTACTTTTGAACCAGTCTCATTACATCCCGTTATTGATTATGAACAATGCATAGGTACTGGTGCCTGTGTTGAAGCCTGCCCGGAAAAAGATATACTTGGACTTTTAAATGGGAAAGGTGTGACAATTAATGCTTCAAGGTGCGTTGGACATGGTGCGTGTTTTCATGCTTGTCCAGTTGAAGCAATTTCTCTTGTGATGGGTACAGAGAAAAGAGGTGTTGATTTACCCCACATCTCTCCTGAGTTTGAAACAAATATCCCGATGATGTTTATTGCTGGAGAACTTGGCGGAATGGGATTAATTAAAAATGCTGTTGAACAGGGAAGACAGGCTATTGACAACATAGTGAAGAAACTTCCTCATGCTTCTTCAGCTCAACTCGATGTTGCAATTATTGGTTCTGGTCCAGCTGGAATATCTGCAACTCTAAATTCAAAATATCATGGTTTGAATTATTTAACTTTTGAGCAGGACACAATTGGTGGAACTGTTTTCAGCTTTCCAAGACAAAAAATAATTATGACATCTCCAATGAACCTGCCTTTATATGGAAAAATTAAATTCACTCAAACAACTAAAGTAGAATTATTAAATCTCTGGTATTCTTTAATAGATAAATATCAATTAAAAATTAATGAGAATGAAAAAGTAATTGATATAAAAAAAGAAGAAGGCATTTTTAAAATAGAAACAACTAAAGGTCACTATACTTCTTCAGCAGTTTTACTTGCAATTGGAAGAAGAGGGAGTCCAAGAAAATTAAATGTTCCAGGTGAAGAAAAAGAAAAAGTATTTTATAGATTACTCGATCCAGAATTAATAAAAAATCAAAATGTGCTTGTTGTTGGTGGTGGCGATTCAGCAATTGAATCAGCTTTAATGTTAGCGGACGAAGGTAATTCAGTCATCATCTCTTATAGAAGTGATAAATTTTCAAGATTAAAAGAACAAAACTTTCATAAAATTCATGATGCAATTAGTTCTGGTAAGATAAAAGTAATCTACAATTCTCAGGTCAAACAAATTTTTGATGATTATGTTGAGATTATAGTAAATGATACGGAGTTAGTAAAGTTAAAGAATGACCTTGTATATGTTTTTATTGGCGGAGAGTTGCCAAATCAATTTCTTGAAAAAATAGGTATAAAAATCACACAGAAATTTGGTGAAATTGTTTTATCTCATAAAAATGAGAAAGCTAATCTTAATTAATTTTCTTATTGTAAAATTTTTGTTTGCCCAGATTTCACCTGGAGAACTGAGTAAAGAGCATTCAAAATTTGATGGATTGCAGAATTGTACTAAATGTCACACTCTTGGTGAAGGACTTTCAAATCAGAAATGTCTTGATTGTCATAAAGAAATAAAATTAAGAATTGAAAAAAAATCAGGTTATCATTCCTCCGCCGAAGTCAAAGGAAAAAACTGCTGGAGCTGTCATTCCGATCACAATGGTCGAGAGTTCAGAATTATTAATTTCAATCCAGAAAAATTTGATCACAACAAAACTGGTTATAGTTTAACTGGTAAACATAAAACAATTAAGTGTTCCGATTGCCATCAGACTAAATTCATCAAGGAAACCAGTCTAAAGAAAGAAAAAACTTATCTCGGTCTTGATAAAAATTGTTCATCATGTCATGAAGATGTTCACCAGAAATCAGCTGGAAGTAATTGCAGTTCCTGTCATAATACAAATAGTTTTACTTCTTCTATCCAATTTGATCATAACAAAACAGATTTCCCACTTTTAGGTTCACACAAAAATGTTCAGTGTGTTGACTGCCACAAGAAAACGGAAAGTGGGAAATTCACCACTTTGAGATTTGTTGCTAATAAAAATCCACAATGCGTTGATTGTCATATAGATGTTCATAAAAACAAATTCGGTCAGAATTGTTTGAACTGCCATAATTTTAATTCATTCAGAACTACCTCCAGACAAAAATTTGATCATTCAAAAACAGGTTTTGAATTAGTCGGAAAACATGAATTTGTCGATTGCAAGAAATGTCATACTGGTAAATTCACAGCTCCAGTAAAACATGAAAAATGTATTGACTGTCATTCGGACTATCACAAAGGTGAATTTACCAAAAACAATCTGGTGAGAGATTGTAAAGATTGTCATACTGAGGAAGGATTCAGTCCATCAAAATTTACAATAGAAAATCATCAAAAAACTAAATTCACTTTAAATGGAGCCCACCTCGCCATACAGTGCAGTAGCTGTCATCAAAAACAGAATGAATGGAAATTTAGATTTACAAAATTTGAATGCATTGACTGTCACACAAATGTTCATAATCAAGAAATTAGTTTCAGATTTATGGGTCAAAACAAATGTGAGAATTGTCATAAAACAACAAGCTGGTTCGATTTGAATTTTGACCATAATCAAACTAATTTTTCCCTTGAAGGGAGGCATTTTTTAATCAAGTGTGGTGATTGTCACATTAAAACAATACAAAACAAAAAAGTACATTTATTTAAATCATTGAAGTCGGGGTGTCTGGATTGTCATAATGATATTCACAACAAACAATATCTTTCTGAAGAATGTAGAACTTGCCATAATTTTGATAGATGGGTTCCAGCCATCTTCGACCATAATAATGCAGAATTCAAACTCACAGGAGCTCATGAAAAAGTTCAATGTGTCAAATGTCATACAACTGAAAGACGAGATGACGGAACGACATTTATTCTCTACAAGATAAGGAAAACAAAATGTTCAGACTGTCATTTATCCTGAATCTTGTTTTACTAAACTTGATTTTTGCTCAGTCATCTCCACACGGAACTAATCTGAAGTTTCAATGTGAAGATTGTCACACTGAAGTCTCCTGGAATGTTCTTTCCTCATCAATGAAATTTAATCATGATTTAACAGGGTTTAGATTAACAGGACAGCATAAAATAGTAAATTGTAAAAGTTGTCATTCAAGTTTAAAATTTGAAGATGCAAAAAATGATTGCAAGAGCTGTCATCAAGATATTCATCAGAATACTTTAGGGGTTGATTGTCAGAGATGTCATAATTCTGAAACCTGGCTTGTTAAGAACATAAAAGAAATTCATAACCAGAGTAGATTCCCATTAATTGGTGTTCATCAAAATGTAAATTGTCAATCCTGTCATACTTCTTACAGAAATTTAAGATTTGAAATACTCGATATTAATTGTTACAGCTGTCATAAAATTGATTATGAAACAGCGAAAAATCCAGACCATAAGGCAGCAAAATTTTCGACAGATTGCACTGAATGTCATTCATTTGAATCAAAAGGATGGGGTAGAGGAAATTTTACTCACGCATTTTTTCCATTAACTGGAGGTCATCAAATTCAGGATTGCTATTCCTGCCATTCACGAGAAAGTTTTTCTGGATTAGATAAGAAATGTTCAAGCTGCCATCTGGTACATTATCAGCAAACTAAAAATCCCGATCATCAGAAATTAGGTTTCTCGACTGATTGTGAGAATTGTCATAAAATTACAACCTGGAAAGATGCAACTTTCGATCACGATAATTCATTTTTTCCGATTTATTCTGGTAAGCATCGTGGTAAATGGAATACATGTGCTGACTGTCACACAAATCAAAGTAATTACGCAGAATTTTCTTGTTTGAATTGTCATGAGCACAATAAAACTAAAATGGATGAAAAACATAGATCAATTAATGGTTATGTCTATACAAGTCAGGCTTGTCTGAATTGTCATCCTACTGGAAATAAAGATGGAGCATTTCACCACGACCTCACTCAATTTACATTAACTGGTGCACACATAAATCTTGATTGTTCTTCCTGCCATCAGTCAGGATTTTCAAATACTCCAACCGAATGTCAAGCCTGTCATATGGATGATTTCAATCAAACACAAAATCCAAATCACCAGCAAATTGGAATGAGTAATCAATGTAATAGTTGTCATACAACTCAAGCATGGATACCTTCTACTTTCAATCATTCAAACACAAACTTTCCATTGACTGGTGCTCATATTCAAACTAATTGTGCAAATTGTCATCAAGGTCAAACTACTGGAACTTCTACTAATTGCTTCTCCTGTCATCAGGATGACTATAATCAAACTACCAATCCCAACCATTCACAACTTGGTTTTCCAACAAATTGTGAACAATGTCATTCAACTCAAGCCTGGCAACCTGCAAGTTTTGACCATAACAATACACAATTCCCATTAACTGGAGCTCACACAAGTGTAAGTTGTAGCAATTGTCATCAGAATGGCTTTGACAATACTCCAACTGAATGTCAAGCCTGTCATATGGATGATTTCAATCAAACACAAAATCCAAACCACCAGCAAATTGGAATGAGTAATCAATGTAATAGTTGTCATACAACTCAAGCATGGACACCTTCTACTTTCAATCATTCAAACACAAACTTTCCATTGACTGGTGCTCATACTCAAACAAATTGTGCAAATTGTCATCAAGGTCAGACTACTGGAATTTCTACTAATTGTTTTGATTGTCATCAAACACAATACAATCAATCTACAAATCCAAATCATTCTGTCTTAAATCTCCCAACAAATTGTGAACAATGTCATACTACAAATCCTCAATGGGAACCAGCTTCATTCCCAATTCACAATAATTTCTATCCTCTTACAGGTCAACACTTTGTCATCAGAGATAATTGTGTTGCCTGTCATAATGGTAATTATACCAATACTCCTGACCAGTGTCAGGGTTGTCATATGGGAGATTTTAATGGAACAACAAATCCAAATCATGTGGCGTTACAATTCCCCCATCAATGTGATATTTGTCATACAACCAATGGGTGGAGTCCTTCCACATTTAATCACGATCAACAATATTTCCCGATTTATTCTGGTAAGCATAGAAATAAATGGGCTAATTGTTCAATCTGTCATACAAATCCATCTAATTTCTCAGTTTTCTCTTGTATAACCTGTCATGAACATAATCAGAATGATATGAACAGAAAACATCAAAATGTTTCTGGTTATGTATACAATAGTCAGGCTTGTTATAACTGTCATCCCAATGGGAATGGTGATTTAAAGTTGTTCAGGTTAATGGAGTAATTGATGTCTAAATTTAAGTTATTAGCTCTGATAATATTTATAATTTTCAGTTCTTTAAATGCTCAGACAGAAGAAAAATTATTTGGAGAAGTTACATTCATTTCTTCCCAGTATGCTTATATCAAATTTAAATCAACTGATTTAATCAGTACTGACGACACTTTATTTTCTATAAGTGATGGTAAAGCAGCTGCAATTGTAAAATTCAAATCATCTACATCAGTTGCCTCACAAAAAATAAAATCTCTAAATGTCGGGGATACTTTATTTGCATTAGTCGAAATTAAAGGTAATGACAAGATTAGCATAGATTCGATTCAACGATCAGATTCAACTGGTATCAGTCAAAAAGTTGAGACTTACAAACTTGAACGACAGGTTGTAAACCTGAAAACTTACAGTCTCAGGATGTCCTTACAATCTTATGGCGACTTGAACGATTTTGACAAAACAAATCGATACAGATATAGTTTTAATTACCGAAAAGAAGAGTTCTTTGCAAAAGAATTAAACTTTGAATCATATTTCATATTGAATTACAATAAAAAAAGATTTACAGCCAAAAATGATTTTAAAGAGATTCTTAAAATATATGCATTGAGCATTGATTATCAGATTTCTGAGAAACAAAAATTAATCCTGGGACGGAGTCTTAATCCATATATTTATGCAATTGGTTCACTTGATGGAATACAATATTTATACAAAACTGGTAAAAATGCATTTGGATTTATCGCTGGTTCCAGACCTGATTACACTAATTACTGGTTTCAACCAAAACTTTTTCAAGCAGGAATTTTTTATAACAGAACAGATTCAATTGCTTCCAGAGCAATGGACAACACAATTGGTTTTGTTGAGCAGACAAATAATTTTAAAACGGATAGAAGATATTTTTATATTCAACATCGAAATGACTTAATACCACTGACAAATTTCTTTATCTCATCTGAAATTGATTTCTTCCTGGTCAACAAAGGAATTATTTCCAGGAAAATTAATCTATCTTCATTTTTCTCATTACTCACAATTCGTCCTCACAGAATTTTAAGTTTAAACTTTAGTTACGATTCAAGAAGAAATGTTTATTACCTTGAAAGTTTCAAAAACTCCATTGATACACTCATTGAAAATGAATTACGCCAGGGTTTTAAGGTTTCAGCAATATTTCGACCATTCTCAATCTTGTTTATAAACTTACAATATTCTAGAAGAGAAATTAGAAACGATTTGCGTCCTGCAAGTAATATTGGTTCAACTTTTGGATTTAATAATCTACCTTTCATCAGAGCGAACGTTAGTTTAAGCTATTACAATTATCTCACATCCTTTATTGAAGGGAAGAATTATTCAATTTATTTCACTAAAAATTTATTTAACGATTTACTACTAACAGGAAATTTTAGATTATATCAATTCATGAATATTCAAAGTAAGCGTCTCTTAATTGATAGATTTGTTGAGCTTGGAATTTTTACGAATCTCTTTAGAAATCTTAGCATTTCATTAAACTTCGAACAAAAATTAAATTATCCTAAATCGAGTTACTTAATGATTGATTTTACAAATCGATTTTAGGAGGATAAAATGGTTTACGATATAATAATTATTGGTGCAGGACCTGCAGGCATAAGCACTGCAGTTGAAGCAATTAATGCTGGTGTATCATCTGAAAAGATTTTAATTATCGAAAAAGCTGAAGCCCACTCTTTTACAATTAGAAAATATTATCCAGAATCGAAACCAGTAACTGCAAACTACAAAGGAATGGAAGCAAAATGTCTTGGAGTAATGTGTTTGACTGACACGACTAAAGAAGAGACAATAACATATCTCGATAAAGCAATTCAAGATAACAACCTCAAAGTAAATTACCTTGAAACTGTTTATAAAATTCACAAAAATCTGGATCAAACTTTCACAGTCTTCACTGATAAAGGAAATTACAACTCTAAAATTGTAGTTATTGCTATTGGCATTCTTGGCAAACCAAATAAACCGGATTATAAAATTCCTCCTTCATTGAATAGTAAAATATTTTATGAGATTACTGAACGTAAATTTGTTAACTCAAATATTCTTGTAGTTGGTGGTGGAGACTCAGCTTCAGAGTATTGTCAGTATCTCGTCCAAGAAGGTAATCAAGTAACTCTCAGTTATCGAAAAAGTGAATTTACAAGAATGAATGATATCAATCGTGAAAGTATTCTTGCCCTCGAAAAAACTGGGAAATTAAAAATTCTTCGTAATTCAAACATCATTGAACTACAGGATGAAAATGGTAATCCGAAAGTTATCTTCAAGGAAAGTGACTATCCCCCAATCGTTTTTGATTATATAGTTTATGCACTTGGTGGAGTTACTCCTAAGAATTTCTTAAAAACAATCGGGATCGAATATGATGGAGACCAGCCTGTATTAAAAAACAATGTTGAAACAAACATACCCGGATTATTTCTCGTTGGTGACCTTTCAGCAGGAATTAAAGGAGGTTCAATCAATTGGGCATTTAATTCATCAAGAATTGCAATAAAGAAAATATGCGAGAATTATCTCGATTGTAAAATTCCCGATTAGAATTGAACTCTTTATTAAAAATTTCTCATTTCAATAAAGCTATCAAAATTTAAAATTTTAAGAAATAAATGACTGGTGAAAATATTTAAAGATGGATTGCAGAATAAAAAAGTATCAATCTTTTCAAATTGATAAATGGCAAACTTAGAATCTCTTACATCACCAAAACAAAACTAAGTTCTATATTCAATTTTTCTTTGAATTGTACTCAACATATCAGCGAATGCATTATCTTTCAATTGTTCTTCAACTTGTTGAAGAGCGTGAATAACAGTTGTGTGGTCTCGCCCACCAAAATTCAGTCCAATCGTCTTCAAAGAAGCATTTGTAAATTTTTTACAGAAATACATTGCAATTTGTCTTGCCTGAACAAATTCTTTTTTCTTTGTTTTAGATCGTAATGAATCTGTACTCACACCAAAATATTCAGCCACAATATTCTGGATTTGATCAAGAGTTAATGTCGGTCTTTTTTCAGTTGAAACTGATTTAACGATTTCTCTTGCCAGGTCAAGAGTAATTTCTTTACCTTCGAGTGAAGCTTTTGCCAGCAGTTTAATTAATGAACCTTCAAGCTCACGAATGTTATTTGTAATGTTTGCAGCAATGTATTCGATGATGCTCAAATCAATATCAAGATTGAAAGCTTCGCTCTTCTTTATTAATATGGCAATTCTTGTTTCAAGATCTGGAGGTTGAATATCAACTGATAATCCCCATTGAAATCTCGATATCAATCTTTCATCAATCCCGGACAAACTTTTAGGTGGTTTGTCACAGGAAAGGACAATTTGTTTTCCCAGTTGATATAAGCTATTAAAAATATGGAAGAAAGTATCAGTAGTAGATTCTTTTCCCGAAAGAAATTGAATATCATCAATAATTAAAATATCAACTTTCCGATAAAATGCTGTGAACTCATTTGTATTTCCTTTTCTGATGGAATCAACAAATTCTGTTGTGAATTTTTCAGCTGTTGTGTATAAAACTCTTTTTGCTTTTTTATTTCTAACGATGTGATTTCCAATTGCCTGTATTAAATGTGTTTTCCCCAGCCCCACTCCACCATAAATAAATAATGGATTAAATGAAGTTCCTCCTGGTTGTTCAGCTACTGCAATAGCAGCAGCTCTGGCAAGTTGATTACCTTCACCTTTTATGAAATTATCAAAAGTAAATTTTTCATTTAAATTTGTTTCAAAATACTCTTCTTCACTGGGACGATTAACGGTCCATCTGATTTCTTTTGCAATTTGTTGATAATGCGAACCGTTATTTGGATAACCATAATAATTTGACGGATAATAATTTTCTGAATCGTTTGATGATCCATTCTCACTATCATAGATGTAAGTTAATTTTGCATTTTCTCCAATAGCTTCAAAAAGAGCTTTTTTAATTAACGAACTAAAATTTACTTCTATATAATCCCATGAAAAATCAAAAGGTAGTTTAATTATCAATTCATTCTTATCAAAACCAATAGGTTCAATTGGTTCAAACCATGTTTTGAATGAAAGTCCATTAAGATTCTGTCTTATAACATTAAGACATTTATTCCATACTTCTTTTGCTTTTTCAGGATTTTCAGCTACAATATTTTTTTGTTTAGTTTTTAATTGAATTTTTTGATTGTTCTGGTTTTGGAAGTTATCCACACTCATATTAAAACCTATTTTTTTCAAGTTGGTTGATTGACTTAAAGTAAAAATTCAAGAAAAACTTATCCACAAGTTATCCACATCAAATGATTTTCATAATTACTTAAATTTTAATCAGTTAGACATTAGCTGAACTGGAAATCAACATCTTCAATTGTGGAAAACTCATTACATTAATTTTCATCATTGTGAAAACTTTTCACATCAAAAAGATTTCCACAACTTATCCACATCATTTGAAAAGAACTTTCATATCTTTAAGAGTATAATAAAGTCAACCTTATGATGCAAGTTTATTTTACAACTCGAAGAATAAATATGACTTCTTCTGGTGATAGAATTCCGGCAAACATTCTCTCATAAATGACAGGTTCAATATTCACAATCGGATTTAACCATTTTAATGGAGCAAAATTGGAGACATTAAATCGTTTATCAAGTATTTCAAACTTAGCTGAAGTTTCATAATTGGTTCTATGATTTAATTTCCATCTCTCATAAAATTTCAATTTTTTATTTTCAATGAACTCGTAATTATCAAACGTTCGAATGGAGAAAGGAATTTTATGATCTGGGTCACCAAAATATTTTGTGTTTAAGAAAAACGGTGCATAAACTTTAATTATCCCATTTGGTTTTGAGATTCTGTATAATTCAGTTATGACCTTGTTAAAGTTCTGAAGATGTTCTAAGATATGGCTTGCCAGAATTTCATCAAAGGTATTGTCATCGAAAGGATAAGGAAAAGAATTCAGATCGTGAATTAAATTTCCACCATAGTCAACTACATCAATATTTATATATCCATCAAGTATTTTATTTCCACATCCTAAGTTTAATTTTTTCATAAAGCGAATATAAAATTTAAAAGTGTGCGAAAAAATTTTTGAATATATTTTAATGAAGCTCTAATTTAATTAAAAATAAAAAAGCCCCGGAAGTTCGGGGCTTTTGAGAGAGAGAAATTAATTTTTTAATAAGCGACTGTTATGCTGAATGTTCCTGTATAATCACCGTGAGGTTGATTTGCTGCAATTGAAAGTGAACCACCAACCCATAGATACAAATAACCATCACCTGATACATTAACAAGAGTATAAGAATTTCCACTTGTCACATCAGTTGGTGATTGATAAGTGGTACTCGAACCGGTATGCTTCACAACAGGTGAGAAAACCATTGTTCCATTTGTTCCACCATTAGTACTTACCCAGGAAGTGTTATCAAGGGTAACGCTACTAAATGAGATTACAATATTTTTATTGGGATGTCCCATAATTCTGAAATTTGCACCTGAGGATGGGCTGATAGATGGTGATTGTGGACTTCCGTTTAGAATGATCTCACCGAAATTTAAATTTCCACCGATGAGAGAAACGGACAATCCTTTTTTAAGTTGTGCTAAAACAGTCGCTGTTGCACTTGCACTTGATTGTGCATAAGCGAAAGAAGCAATTAAAGATAAAACGATTGTAGAAAGTATTAAGCGTTTCATCTGAACCTCCATTGTTTTTTGTTGATTGTTTTTGATTGTTTGTTTACTCTTTTATTCAGTTTGTCAATTTGAACAAAACTGAATCTTTATTTTCAAAAGGAGTGCCATAAAGAAAGTGAATATTTTTTAAAAATTTTGAAGGAGTGCAAATTTTAACTGGCTAATATTAAACAGATGAAGAAAATTGTATGCAGAAGAAATCAAAAAACCTGAACGCAATGTTTAGAACTGGAATTACATACAGATTAACAGAGTTTAAAAATATATCTAATTAAATTATTTGAAATAGATTACTTTATTTACTGAATAGTATAAAAGCTATTTGCGTTTTGACAAGATTGTAACCAATTCTTTAATAAAACCTCTTGATTAGAGAGTTTATATTAAGGTTTTTAATTTTTAAATTGCATCCGCAAAATTTGAAAATTGCCCCCGTAGCTCAGAAGGATAGAGCAGCGGTTTCCTAAACCGCGTGTCGGAGGTTCGAATCCTCTCGGGGGTACAATAAAATATGGAGGGTCTTAACTTTCATTAGATTGATAAATGCATTCTATAAATCAAATTACTCAACGATTTCTGTTATCCCCTCAATACACCAATCTTTTAATTCCCTTAAGGAATTCTTGGTAAAACAATTATACTTAAATCAATCAAAATCAATTTATTAACAGGAGAGGAAACACTATGAATCATATTCCAAAACGATTTCTTACTCTCGAAAGACATATCATCGAGAATGAAAGAAAACACCCTGAAGCAACGGGAGAACTCTCAGACTTACTTTCTGATCTTGCATTAGCTGCAAAAATTATATCACTTGAAGTTAACAAAGCTGGATTAGTCGATATACTCGGTTTCGCAGGTACAAAAAATATTCATGGTGAAGATGTGAAGAAGCTTGATGTGTTCGCTCATGAAGTATTAATCAATGCAATGAATCATGGCGGTCACTTATGTGTAATGGCTTCTGAAGAAGAAGAAAATTTAATCCATATTCCCCATGGAAATAAAATCGGCAAATATGTTTTACTTTTTGATCCCCTTGATGGCTCATCAAACATTGATGTCAATGTTAGTATTGGAACTATTTTTTCAATATACAGACGAAAATCAAAAGGAAATGGTCCAGGTACAATGGAAGATTGTCTCCAGAAAGGAAGTGAACAAGTTGCTGCAGGTTATATCGTGTATGGTTCAAGTACAATTCTTGTTTACACAACTGGAAACGGAGTCTATGGCTTCACTCTCGATCCAGCTGTTGGTGAATTCCTTTTAAGTCATGATAACATTAGAATACCCACTAAAGGAAAAATCTATTCTATCAACGAAGGTAATTATCTTTACTGGGATGATGGACTGAAAAAATATATTAAATATTTACAACAAAATGATAAAGAGACTGGCAGACCGTACTCAGCAAGATATGTTGGTTCACTGGTAGCCGATTTTCATCGCAACTTAATCTATGGCGGAATATTTATGTACCCGAAGGATAAGAAAAATCCAAATGGCAAACTTCGATTAATGTATGAATGCAATCCTCTTGCTTTTATTGTTGAACAGGCTGGGGGAAAAGCATCCGATGGTTATCAAAGAATTCTTGATATTGAACCAAAGGAATTACATCAGCGAACTCCCCTTTTCATTGGAAGTCCCCACGATGTGAGAATTGCCGAAGAATTTGTTCAGGGTAAAAGAGAGTTAGAAACATAAGTTTTAAGAATGAATTGCAAAGTCTGTCAATCGAATAAAATTCGTTTTTATCGAAAGGTTAATAATTATAATCTTCTGAAATGTAAGAATTGCAGAGTAATCTTCTTAGAGAATATTGATGAATTAATTGATTCTCAAAACTTTTATAATGAAGATTATTTTGAAAACTATCTTTATGAATCAGAATTAAATTTTGAACAGATAAAAAATACAGCAAAGTATTATTTAACTTATATTCAGAAAAATTTTGGTGTAGTTCAATCGGTTTTAGATGTAGGTGCAGGATTTGGTTTATTTGTTAAAGCATTTCGAGAACTCGGTCTAAAAGCTGAAGGAGTTGAAATATCGAAATACAGCGCAAAGACTGCTCTGGAAAAGTTTAAAGTAGAATTGTTCAATGATGAATTAATAAAATATCCTTCAAACGAAAAATTTGATTTAATTTGTTTCTACCATTCTTTTGAGCATTTGCCGGATCCAGTTTCATATATCACCAAGGCTTCTGAATTATTAAGCAACAGAGGAATTTTATGGCTCTCCCTACCCAATGTAATGAGCCTTGACAGATTTTTGAACAAAGATAAATGGAATGGATGGAGTTTACCCTATCATTTATTTCATTACTCACCATCATCAATTCGGAAGTTACTTTTAATTACAGGTTTTAATAAGATCAAAATTCAAAAATCATTTCTTAATCCTCTGAGATTAATCAGAAGAAATGATGGAGCAAGGAATTTAGAAATTTCAGGTTCAATAAATTACTCAAGATTAAAAGAGATAGTGCGTTTACCTGCAACTCTAATCTTTACAGGTCAAAATATGAATGTATTTGCCTTGAAAAAATAAATAAAGCCTGCTAAAATTTAATTATGTTTTTAGCAGGCAAGATTCTTCTAAAATTTGAAATGCTATTTCAAATAAACCAACTTAATTGTTGATTTATAAGACCCTGCATTTAGCTGAGCAAAATAAACTCCACTGTTTAATCCAAACCGAGATGCATCTAACACAATTTCATGATTACCAGATGAGAGATAATCTGAAATTATAGTTACAATCTCCTGAGACATCAAATTAAAGATTTTTAATGTAGTAAAACCATTTTCTTTTAAATAAAATTTTATCTTCGTTGATGGATTAAAAGGATTAGGATAATTTTGATATAAAATATACTCATCAGGATTATCTGTTTCTTCCTCAACAAGAGTCGGATCTATTATTGTTGTTCCATAAATATCACCATCAAAAAAATAAATAGACGAATCAGGAGCAATTCCAAACTTCACAAGAGTTGTATAACATAAAAACTTTTGACCGTTAAAGACCACAGTATTCCCCAGTGGAAATTTATTATCAAGAGGATAAAAAAATACGAATTCATTTCCGATGCCAGTTAAGTTGGAATCAAAAAATCTACCTTTTAAATATCCCATCCCACCAATAGGAAGTTTAATCCAGGTCACAAGGATTTTCCCATTTCCAACTGCAGCAAAAGGTACAAATGAAAAATCATCGGAGATAAAAAATCTCTCGTTACTCACAGCCCCATTTGGTGCAATTCGTCTCGCATAGAGTTTCCATCCAGAAGGCTCTTCATCAGGGAAAAAACAAACAAAATATTTTCCATCGAATGTAACAAAAATCGGGTTATCACTCGGGAATTGATTAATATCAATAGCAAAAGGAGAACCACTAAGAGAACCATCTTCATTAAGAATTTGACCATAAACATCATGGTCTGAGTACTGCGGATCTTCTTTTATAAAGCAAATAAAATACTTTCCCAGAGCATAAGAAAGACTAACTTCCTTTCTTGCTGCGAAATTGACACGTTGACTTGAGTTCGAGAGATATCCATTTGTTGAAATAAAATTATAGACAAGATAGACTCCGGATTGAGTTTTTATTCCTGATACCAGCAAATATTTATTGGTAACGGAATTATAATGCAGGCAATTTCCACCAAGAAGTACAGGCAATGTTGAATCAGAATAGAGCTGACTCAACTCGAATGTTTGTGAGTGAATAAATCGATATTTAATTCCACCATTCGAAATATCACTCCAGACAACAAGGTAACGAGTTCCATCAAAAGCAATTTGAGGTAATGCTTCATCAAACATGTGAGATGGAACAACAGTCGAACCAACTGTAATCGGGCCACCAATTAACGAGTGATCAGATCTTGAATGAAATTGAACAACGATATCAGCCCCATTTAAACCTTTTTCTTTTCTCATTACAATTGCATATTTCACATCATCCTGGGCATAACCAGTTGCAAAGGTTGAATCAGGACCAACTTCAATTGGGAATTCTGAGCCCACTTGAGAAAATAAATTTTGAGAAAAAATAAAGATGAGAGCAAATAGCAGAAGCAACTTTTTGTTTGTAGAAAATAACATATTACCTCCCCAAGTAAAGTGTTTATTTTTAGAAAATTTTAAAACAATTTCAAAAAACTCTAAACAAAGATAAGTAATAATTCAAAAAAATATTTACAATTAAATTTCTTTTTTTAAATTCCTATATTAAAAAAGGAAAATTGACATGGAAAAACTTGTTAAAGTTGATTCAAAAGAAAAAATCTTTGAACAATATTTAGATACACCAATTAGTAAACTTATAGAATACCACAACCTTGGTATTGAATTCGATAAATATGATAGAGCTCAAATCCTTATTGGTATGTGTATGGACAATAGAAAGCAATTAAGAATTCCTGAAAATTTTGCTTACATCATTCGGACTGGTGGAGCTAACCTTCGCTACAGTGAATTCAAAGTTTCATATGCAATTGCAATCGGTAAAGTAAAATACATTGCTTTAATCGGTCATACCAATTGTGGAATGGTAAACTTGATATCCAGAAGAGAAGATTTCATTAATGGTCTTGTGGAAAATGCTGGTTGGGATCGCAACTGGGCAGAACAACACTTTATGCATTTTGCACCAATGTTTGAGATCGGTGATGAAATTGATTTTATCCTTAGTGAAGCTAAAAGATTGAGAATGAGATATCCAAAAATTACTGTCGCTCCTTTGATTTATAAAATCGAGGACAATAAACTCTATCTTATTAGAGAAAATTAAAAAGCGATTTTTTGTAGTTACAAACTCACTTCAGTCAGTTCAAGATTGGAGTTCGTAAGTAAAATATTTTTTATTTGTATCAATTAACTAAACAAAATTTTCAGATTTTGTTTTTATTTTGATGACATTCCCCTTGTTGTTTACATGACCTTATTTCTTGAGTGTCAGTCTGAGCAAAGACGAAGACTGACAATATTAACAGTCATTGCGAGAAGTGAAACGATGAAGCAATCTTTTCATTTTTGTAATACAGACTTTTAGTCTGTGATTGAATGTTCATATTCATTGTCAGTCTGAGCGAAGACGAAGACTGACAACATCAACAGTCCTTGCGAGGAGTGAAACGACGAAACAATCTTTCTCAACAAGCTCTAAAATTCTGTTGAAGGGCAGATTGCTTCGGGGTTGACTAAAAAGTATTAATTTGTCAGCCTGAATTTATTTCATGGTCTATTTTTGGTTTATAATTATGACACTTTTTGGACAATCCTCTCGCAATGACTGATAATTTCTGCTTATAGTCATTGCGAAGAACGAAGTGACGAAGCAATCTTTCCTCAAGTACTCGTCATTGCGAGGAGTGAAACGACGAAGCAATCTATCACAACATTTTTTGAAAATTGTTTTAAGAGAACAGATTGCTTCGCCCCGATTAAAAAATCGGGGCTCGCAATGACTGTTTAATTCTGGTTATTGTCATTGCGAGGAATGAAATGACGAAGCAATCTGTTCTAATGTACTTGTCATTGCGAGGAATGAAATAACAAAGCAATCCTTCCCTTGATTTATGAGGTTGTTCAAAAACTGTCATGCCAAATCCTGTGCTGAATTTATTTCAACATGATTTCAGCTTTATAATTTCTTCAGCAGAAAAACCATGAAAAAAAATCAAAGTGAATGAATAATACTTTTCAGTCAACACCATATCATTAGCTTATATGACTGAGACAAATAAGGTTTTAAAAAAGTCATTTTTAATATCTTCTCATATTAATAATTTGGTAAAAAGTAAGTCGAACTAAAATAAAAGTTAGTATATGCATTTGACAGAAATTCAAAGATGGCAGCATGATCATAATTTCAATCAAGTAAAAAGAACAGCTGAAAGAAAAACTTTAGTCGTTGTACTTTTGACCTTCTTTACAATGTTAATAGAAATTTTAGCAGGCTGGATTTTTAATTCTATGGCTTTATTTGCAGATGGATTACATATGGGAACACACGCAACAGCTTTAAGTATTTCTTTATTCGCATACATCCTCGCACGGAAATATTCAAATGATAAAAGATTTGCTTTTGGAAGCTGGAAAATTGAGATTTTGGGAGCTTATACCAGTGCTGTTATTCTTGGAATAGTTGGATTATATGTTTTCATTGCTTCAATTGAACGCATCTTGAAACCACTTGTGATAATTTATGATTATGCATTGATAGTCGCTGTTAGTGGATTGATAATTAATATTGCAAGTGCGTTTATACTTGGATATGACCACAGACACAATAATCAAAATGAAGAACATCATCACCACCATCATGAAACGGATCTTAATTTAAAATCTGCTTTTTTCCACATAATAGCTGATGCTGTTACATCAGTCTTTGCTATACTGGCATTATTTGGAGCTAAATATTTTCATTTCAACTGGCTTGATCCACTAATGGGAATAGCCGGGTCAATCTTAATATTTAAATGGACATTTACACTTATAAAAGAAACATCCCGGATTTTGTTAGACAAAGAGATGGATTCCCCTATCATTCATGAAATTTCAAGAATAGTAGAATCTGATGGCGATAGCAGAATTAGTGATCTCCATCTTCTAAGAATTGCAGAAAATAAATATGCCTGTATAGTATCAATTGTTGCAAAAAATCCTCATCCAGTTTGGGAGTATAAAAACAAACTCAATAGAATTAAAGAGATTGCCCATCTAACAATTGAGATAAATCACTGCAATTAGAACATTTTCGTCATAAAAACTCTTCTACCAGAACAGATGCTCTTTAATATTACTGTGATTTAATTTCATCAATAAGACTTTTTAATACTAAATACATTATTTGTCCATTCTAAAAAATAAGCAGACAAATTAATGAGTGGGAAAGGATTTGTTAATGAATTAGATTGAAAGGTAATTCACTAAAAATTTTTGAACAACCTCTAAATAATTTATTACTATCCTTTGAAATTCGTTACAGAAATAATTTTCGATCTAAATAAAGCTAATTAGAAAAGTTCAATTAAAATCTTTAACTCTAAAAGCTAAACCTTCGTTGATTAATATTAAAATTTATAGAATAAACTCCCGCAATAAATTCTCTTCCCTATACAGCAATAAACATTTTTTAATCACTCAGAAAAATTGAATTGGACTAATTATCACTCAAACAGCGAATAAACTGAAATTAAGATGTTAATTCAAATCTGATTTGTTTATTTTTCACTTAAATTCTGTATAAAATTTTTTGGACTAATAAATTGAAAAGAATTTTAATTTTATGAGTTGAATATAATGGAAAATCAATTTTCCATTTCTCTCTCCGATGAACAGAAAAAAGTTGTTCAACTTTCAGATGGACAACATCTTGTATTAGCTCCACCAGGAACAGGGAAAACTGAATTGCTCGCTCATAGAGTTTTGTATGCATTAGAAAAAGGTTTTAAACCCGAGGATATGATTTGTCTAACCTTTACGAATCGAGCAGCTAAATCAATGAAAGAGAGAATTGAAAAAGTTGTCGGAGAAAACGAAATATTTATTGGTAACATTCACAAGTTTTGTCTTTACTTTCTTCAGAAAAATAACTTATTACCCGCATCAACAATATTGATAGATGAACAGGATTCGCAGGAAATTTTTGAAGAAATTCTATCCGATGAAGGATTAACCTTAAAATCTTTACAAATAACCGGTGACGATCTGAGGCGATTGAATTCTTATATTAAACAAATCAATAAAAATTTCCCGTATGATTTAATTCCACAAGTAAAAATATTGTCTCCCAATACTGTTCATAAATTAAAAAATATATGCTTGAAATACGAGCAAATTAAAAGTGACTTTCTTTACATTGATTTTGATGATTTGCTGATTCTGACATATGAAAAAATCATTACCAGAGAAATTAAAAACTTCAAGAAATATAAATGGATTCAGGTCGATGAAATTCAGGATTTGAGTTCACTCCAATTTAAAATTATTGAATTAATCTCAGAGGATTTCTCGCACAAAGTCTTTTTCGGTGATTATGAACAGGCAATATTTTCTTTTATGGGTGCAAAGCTCGAAAACATACATAAACTCGAGAAACATTGTAAAATTCATAATCTTCAAAAAAATTTTCGATCACCCTCGTATTTGCTCAATGTATTTGTTGATTATGCGAAGCGATATCTTTCACCCAAATGGAAAAAAGAACCTTATTCAGCTTTAGAAAAAGCTACTCCAGATAAGCATTTAATTATTTTAAAACTTACAAACACATCGAAAAGTGAATATTCTATTTTGATAGAAAGATATGTCAAAAATTTTATTAAAGAGAAAAACTCGCAAACGGCTATTTTGTTTAGAACTAATAATTCAGTTGATAAAATGAGTAATGCTTTAATCAATTACGGTATTCCCCACTTCAAAGTATCTTCACATGATTTGTTCAGAAGTAGAGTTGTTAAAGATATTATGGCTTTTCTGAATTGTATATTAAATGAAAATTCAAGAATGAACTGGACAAGGTTATTCAAATTATTTGCAAGAATTCAGACTCTAAAAGAAGCGAGACATTTTGTTAATTCAATGTTCAGATCAGGTTTAAATCCTGTCGATTTTCTTGATTCAGAAATTTCTTTTAAAAGTGATATGGCTGAATTGATCAAATTAAAAAATGATAGTGAATTAATCGTATTTGATACTGAAACTACTGGACTTAAAACAGATCAGGATGATATTATTCAGATTGCAGCAATAAAATTAAAGAATGAAAAAATAATCGATAAATTCAATATTTATCTTAAAACTCAAAAAAATTTAGAACACTCTCAAAAGATTCATAATATTTCAAAAGATTTCCTCGAAGCCAATGGTATCGATCGCAGAGAAGGTTTAATTAAATTTTTAGAATTCGTTAAAGAAAATCCCATTGCAGCTCACAATTTAAATTTTGATTTCGAGATGTTAATCAATAATTGTAAAAGGCATGGAATTAATATTCCCGAAAATTACCTCAAAAGAAGATTGGATGTTTTGAATCTTACAAGAAGAATTTTCCCGGAACTGAAGTCCTATTCACTCGAAAATTTAATCAATGAATTTAAGCTCAAAGGACAGAATACTCACAATGCTTGTGATGATGTGATTGCCACAGTAGAATTAATAAATTATCTATCCAGACATATTAATGACAAAATAGAGACGCAAACAGAGTTTATCAAAAATAATCAAGAGATACTCACTCATTTTCGAAAAAATTTAGCTGAGTTCTGGAATGAATGTAAATCAATGATGAAAACAGATATTAAGGTCACAGAATTTATAAAGAGATTTTTATCTTACCTGAATACTAAATTTAATTACAAATTAGAACCATTAGATCAAATAAATTTAGAAAAGTTATTCAAACATATGGATCGATATTGTGTTGAATCTTCATTTGAAAAGAATTTAATGAAATATGTTCCAGAGTATGAACTCCTCAGAGAAGCCGATTTAATCTTAGGCGATGAAAAAGTCATTGTCTCAACAATTCATAGAGCTAAAGGTCTCGAATTTGAGAATGTTATTATCCCCGATTGTATTATTGGCAATTTCCCTTTTCATAATTCGTGGAGTGAAGATAAAATTAGTGAAGATGCTCGCTTATTATATGTTGCAATGACGAGAACCAAAAAGAGACTCATTATTTCAGGAGATAAAGACGATATAAGTCCTTTTCTTAAAGCCATTGAACATCGTTTTGAAATAGAACACATTACAGAACAATCCTGATTATATCAAAAGTAAAATTTATTTTTATTTAGAATTTAAATATCACTGACACTTTTCATCGCAATAAATTTCCATCAGAAGAATTTAAGTATTGAAGTAATTTGAAGCTTCAAGGAACAATGTTTAATTTTAGGCAGTAAAGAGAAAAAATTCTGGGGGTAAAAATGAAAAAACAAAATTTATTTCATCGAAGAAATTTTATTAAAACTCTGGGAATTTTATCATTAACACCATTTATTCAATCATGCGAGAATTCAGTCTCTGGTTTCTGGGGTGATGAAAATAACGGATCAAATCGTGACCGCCCTACTGACAGACCAGTTGTTCCAAAAGTAGATATATTACTGGAAGGCACTGAAGAGCAAATAGCTCAAAGTGTTCAAAACAAACACACTATTTTGCAAGATTTATATAATAATCCCGGGAAGGAATTAACAATTGGCTTTATGCAGGATAATTCTTATAACACATTAAAATTATCTTTTATTAAAGATGAATTAGTTTCATATCCTCATCTGAGATTAGTAAATACAAGAACCAATGAAATTGCCAATGTTATCTGGGGAATGGATGGGATTAATCCATTGATAAAGTTTGTAGACAACTATGGAAATGTGATTTATAAAAATGGAAAAGCTCTCGAATTTTCTCTTAATCTGCCTGGAAAATTAAACAAAGTAAATTCCCCTGCCGATTGGATTTTAACTGGTATAAAAATCTTTGGAATAGCCCTCGTTTTATGGTTAGGATTTACAATAGCAAAGTACATAATTGCTGCTTTAGCTTTTCTGGCATTTAACGCAATGGCAATTGGATTGGTACTTGTTGGAGCTGCAATTGTCATTCAAGTTATTAGATGGATACTGGAAAGAACTGGAATAACCATGAATGATGTAGTTTCATTTTTTGTGATGGCATTGAATAATCTTGTCAAAACTCTGGTTGATGTTGTGAGTTACATCGTAAGTTATTTTGGATAAATTCTGTCAACGAAAAAAGTGCAATTAATAAAAAAACCTGAACTAAAATTTTTGAACTAATTTATTGTGATAAATTTAATTCAAAACTTGAGTAACTCAAAAGTTTGTGATAAAAGTTTGAAATGAAAATTAATTACTCTGTTTGTAAGTGACTTAAATGGATATGATTTTAAAAAACTTAAATCTCGATAGCCAGAGATGCCAGAAAAGTAAAATCAGTCCGAAAAACTCAGTTTTATTTTATTAAGATTTTGTTTTGACTGTCGAATACTTTCATTAAATCTCAAAATAATTATTTAGGAGGTGAACAATGGCGTATCTTAACAAGCGTTACAAAAATCTGACCATTCAACTCTTGAATGAAGCTGGCATAAATGTGAACGGAAATAATCCATGGGACATTCAAATATATGATGAAAGATTTTATAAAAGAGTTATCACTCAGGCTGAACTTGGTTTAGGCGAGTCTTACATGGACGGTTGGTGGGATGTTGAAAAACTTGACGAGATGATTTATCGTATTGTCAAAGCTGATTTGCAGAATAAAGTCAAAAGAAACTTAAAAGTAGCTTTACAACTTTCAGGATTTTATATACTGAATATGCAATCTCGAAAGCGAGCTTTTATCATTGGCGAAAGACATTATGATCTGGGAAATGATCTCTTCGAATGTATGCTTGATAAAAGAATGAATTATAGTTGTGCTTACTGGAAAGATGCTTCCAATCTTGATGAAGCTCAGGAAAACAAACTGGAGCTCATTTGTAGAAAATTATACTTAAAACCTGAAATGAAAATCCTGGATATTGGTTGTGGTTGGGGTGCTTTTGCTAAATATGCTGCTGAGAAATATGGCGTGAGTGTTGTTGGTATTACTGTCTCTAAAGAACAATCAAAATTAGCTGCTGAACTCTGTAAGGGACTTCCTGTAGAAATTAGATTACAGGACTATCGTGATGTAAATGAGAAGTTTGATAGAATAGTAAGCATTGGAATGTTTGAACATGTGGGCTATAAAAATTATAGAAAGTATTTCGAGATTGCCGCAAATAATTTGAATGAGAATGGTTTGTTTTTATTACACACAATTGGAGAAGTTCGTTCAGTAAAAAGTACCGATCTCTGGACTCACAAATATATTTTTCCAAATGGGATGTTACCTTCAATAGCTCAAATTGCAAAAGCTGTGGAGGGACTTTTTGTTGTGGAAGATCTTCATAATTTTGGTGCTGATTACGACAAAACCTTAATGGCATGGTTCGAAAATTTTAATAGGAATTGGGATAGATTAAAAGATAAATACGGAGAAAGATTTTATCGAATGTGGAAATACTTTTTGTTATCCAGTGCAGGAGCATTTCGAGCAAGAAATAAAAATCAACTCTGGCAAATTGTTTTATCAAAAAAAGGAGTTCCAGGCGGATATGTGAGCATCAGGTAAATCTTATTCACTTTTATTTCGAATTTAAATTTTTGTAAAGCATAAAATGATTTCTGCCCTAATTCGAATAGTAACTCAATAAAACAAAGATATTAGTAAAACGTGCAAACTATAATTGATTAAATCCCTTCCCATCCACTTGTAAGTAAAAACCTACAAGAAAAATTTTGACTTTATTATAAACGAACTATAATTTGAAAAAGATTTTTGATTCGTTGTTTTAAGTTTTGAATACAGCATACTGATACCGGAAGATTCGATACACAAGAATCGGGAGGTGAAAAAATGAAAAAACTTAAACTCATAATAATAGTGTATGAGATTCAAAAAACGTTTAAGTTGTGTATCGAGACCTCATTTAAGTCCAATAAATTATAATAGCAAGCTAAAGATTGCTATTTATTTATCCCCCATAAATTACCTATCCGAAATTCCCGGATTTTTACATTATAACAATAAAAGAATTGATGAAAGAGACATCAATCTTTTCAATTTTAGATTCAGTAATTATAAAGCCCTCGCTGGTAAGGAATGTAAAAATATCTCTTCTTATTCATTCTCAATTAATAAATATAATGAAATAATCTCAACATCTTATAAGTGGAAGGGGGATGTTGTAATAGAGAATGATATTGAAGAAAATTTAAAGCCGAAAGATCTTTTTAATTACAACCAGGACATAAGTTCAAAAGCTTTTAAGACGCACTCTAATTCAGTAATGATTCTTGATAATCAACCATACGATAAAAACATTCCAGAGTCAATGTGTGATTTTAAGTTCAATTCAGAAACTGAATTAGCCAGAGCTGATTTCGAAGACGACCTGGTTTATAAAAAGTTCATTGGATTTGGATTTGTTGAGATAAAATCAAATAACCAAAACTCTGACAAATTACAAAGGAGAATTTTATGAGAGTATACAGATTAAATGAAGTGGAGGGAGGAAAAACAGTTGCATTTGTAGATATAGAAACAGATGACGGAATAATAATCAAAGGTTTCAGATTAGTTAATGGTCAAAATGGATTATTCCTCGCATCACCTGATGAGAAAGGTAAAGATGGAAATTATTACGAGACTGTCATAGTTCCACCACAACTCAAACAAAAATTCGAAAAACTCGCAATAGAGGAATACCAGAAATAAAAACATAATGGATAAATAACGAGAAATTGAGAACCATAAAAAATCAAAACATAATAACAGTTAAGAGTTAAGAGGTAAAAATGGGAAAATTAAAAGATAGAGAAATTAACTATTTAGGTGCTTTATTACATGATATTGGAAAATTAGTATGGAGGGCAAAACCGATAAGCTCAGGTGAAACGCATGAGAAATTAGGGGAAGAATTCATAAGAGAGTACTTGGGTAAGATAAGTTGTCTTCGAGATGATATAGAGGAAATAATAAAAGCAGCAAATAGAAAAAGAGGTAAAATTTGGAAAGCAGATATTATTGCTGCAGAAGAAAGAGAAGAAAGTATAGATAAATTTCCTCGAAGATATCTTCAAGCAATCACGAATAGAATTGATTTAAGTTTATTTTCTCAGAAAAGTCGTTCAAGTAATTATTTTTATTATACACCTAAAGCACTAGAAATTAACAACATATTTCCTGTTGAATCAGACCTCCAGTTAGACAAATTTACAGTTGATGAGGAGAAATTTGTTAATGAACATGAAGAATTGTTGAATAATTTTATTAATGAGCTCGAAAGTTTAAAAGATTATTCGGATTTTTATTCTTTCATAGTAACATTTTATAAACTTTTGGAAAAATTTACATCAAAGGTTCTCTCTGCTGGGTATTTATCACATCCTGACATTTCATTATTTGATCATTCTAGAATAACAGCTGCATTATCATTATGTTTTGAAGAAGGAGATGTTGATAAACCTATTTTAATGATAAAGGGGGATATTACAGGCATTCAAGACTACATTTATGGTGAACTTTATAAAATGGAAAACATTGCTAAAAGGTTACGTGCTAGATCTTTCTTCATTCATTTAATATTAGAAACTATATCTCAATATTACTTGGATAAGCTAAATATATTTCCACCCAATATTCTTTATCTCGGTGGTGGTCACTTTATATTGATTGTACCTAATAATGAAAATTCAAGAAAATTAGTAGTGAATCTGGAAAATGAAGTAAGCAAAAAGTTAATTGATAGTTATTTAGGTAAAATTTCTTTTGTTCAAGCATTTTTAGAATTATCAGAGAAAGAATTTATTATCGATTTCGAGGAAAGTTTTAATAAACTTGAAAACTTAATTAATAATAAAAAAAGGCAAAAGAACGTTGGCATTTTGAAGGAATTGTTTTTAACTGAATTTCATGCTGCCAAAATCAGAGATTTTAATGAAAAAATCTCTTCACAAGAAGAATTACTAGGTAAAAAGCTAGTGAAATCAAAATGGATTCTCCAGGTGATATATGATCCTTTACAAACATTTAAAATATCTGAAAATTTAGAACCCATTCCTTTCGAGAAATTTTTCACATATTATTTTCTTGTACAAGAAGCTTCTGAGCTAGAAAATCTAATAACATCTAATGCAAAAGCAAAATATATTTCAATAATTAACTTAAATGAAACAAATTTTCTTGAAATTAAGGGTCGAAAGATATTTGAAAATATTGCTTTTGAATACTGGTTTATTGGTAATTATGTACCCACTAATAACAATGAAGTAATGAGCTTTGAAGATTTAGCAAAATTAGAATCTGAAAATTATCCATTGTTGGGAATTCTCAGATTAGATGTAGACAATCTAGGTGCAGTTTTTAGATTTGGATTGAAAGAAAAAGAATTAAAAGAAAAAAAATTTACTCCCTCGCGAGTAGCATATCTTTCTCGTGAATTAAATATCTTCTTCGAATGGTACATTAATGAATTAGCAAAGAAACATAGTATTTATATTGCTTATTCAGGAGGTGACGACGTATTTGTAGTCGGCAATTGGTACAAAATTCTTTTATTTGCAAAAGATTTAAGAGAAGAGTTCCACAAGTTTTCTTCTCGGAATAATTATTTATCTTTATCTGGTGGTATATTATTCACAAAGCCAAATTTCCCAATATCTCAAGCAGCAATTTTAGCTGGCGAACAAGAGAAAATGGCAAAAAGAACAAAAGATCCACTGGAAAAGGATAGAATAGGAATTTTTGATGTTAGTTTCAGCTGGAGTGACTTTGATCTCTACATTCAAAAAGCAGAGCAAATACTGGAAGTAATTAAAACAACTAATGGTAAGAATAAAGAAGAATTAATACCAAGGTCTTTTATTCATTCGTTGCTAAATTTAACAAAAAGATCTTTTGATAGAATGGGACGGATAAATGTCTACGAATTTATTAAATCAAAAAATAAAATCCTTTATCAGTTTGCAAGACGAAAAGTAACCGATAACGTTATTACTAAAGAGAATATTGTTAACGGACAAAAAATTCTTAATGACGCGCTCTACAATTTAGCATTAGATTTTTTGAGGAATCCTGAGCCTGAAGAATTTTACAAAAAGTTTCAATTAACGGCATCAATAATATTATATAAAACACGGAGGTAATTTATGAGTGACAAAAATACATTAGTAAATCCTCTTTTTAATATGACCGAACAACAAATTGTTAATTATTGTGATGAAAGAGGTAAACAATTTGCTAAAAATGTAACCACCTCTCAACTGCGAAATGTCTTTTCAAAAATAGTCTCAATCCGGACTTATTATACAAATCCAAAAACCCAGGATATAAATCAGTTTTATAGTAAGCTAAAGCGAGACATAACTCTTTTAAAACCTCGCCTTGCTTATGCTACAGCAAGAGATGAAAGATTAAAAGAATTTTATAAAGATATGGTTATTCTTATTGATATAACTATAAATTCGATTGATAATGAATTGCAGCAAAAAGGAAGAAATGAATTTAGACTTATTACACTCGATAATTTCTTCAATATCGTTGAAGGTTTTGTAGCATATCATAAATATTACGGAGGAAAATAAAATGTCAAATAATAATTATTCTTTACTGGGAAATATAATTTTAAGAGGTAAATTGGAATGTTTAACACCACTACACATAGGTGGTTCCAAAGATAAATTTGAAATAGGTGGTGTAGATAACCCAGTCATAAGGGATCCACTTACAAATTATCCATATATACCTGGTTCATCTTTAAAAGGCAAATTAAGAACCTTACTTGAATTTGCACTGGGGGTTGTTAAAATTGACAAAGATGGCAATGCTCCTCCAAGTGATGACCCGGTTATAACTAATTTGTTCGGTGCCAGTGCCGAAAAATCTAAATTCGGACCGACACGTTTAATTGTAAGAGATGCATACCCTGATGATGAAACAATTAAACTCTGGAATAATGTAGATACTGAAACACCCTATACTGAATATAAAGCAGAAAATACTATAGATAGAATGAGTTCAAAAGCTAATCCAAGATTCTTGGAACGAGTACTTAAAGGCTCAAAATTTGATGTTGAATTTGTATTGCAAGTGTATTCAAATGAAAACGATAAAGGTAAAGAGAACTTTGAAAAGTTAGTTCAAGCTTTAAGATTGCTTGAAGACAATACTTTAGGTGGTGGTGGTAGTCGTGGTAGTGGAAAAGTTAAATTTTATTTTGAGCGACCATTCTGTGTTAGTGATGAAAATTATAAGAATGGCAATGGTAATTTTAATAAAGCAAAGGAAGAAGCAAAGTTAGAAACTACTGATTTAAAATATGATTCTATAATTGGAAAAGACAGCTTATGAAAATTGTAAGAATCTTTCCGAAATATGGTATCCGTAATCTATTACCATCTGATACTCTTTGGGGGAACATAATTTTCGCTATAAAGCGACTTTATGGTAATAAATATTTTAATGATATTCTTGAAAATTTTTTGAAGGGTAATCCTCTATTTAAAATCTCCTCTTGTTTCCCTTTCGAAAAAAATGTAGACCAAGAATTTGTGTATTACTTCCCAATACCAATAAGTCCTTTTCTTTCTGATCTGACAAAAAATGTGCAAGATGAAAATAATCTTATCAATTCAATGGAGGAGATGGTATTATTTAAGGAATTTAAACGTATTAAATTTATAGAAAAAAAATATTTTGAGGAATTTCTAAATGCTGAGATTAATGAATTTGAATTATTTAGATTATTTTCTGAGGCAAGCAAAAAAAGTGGGAATAATAACAACTATCCATTTAAATTCATATCAACCCCAAAGAAGACATTCACACTTCATAATACAATAGATCGTTGGAATATAAAGACAACTGAAACGAAAGAGGGCGGCGCTTTATATTGGGATGAAGAATACGTGTTTGATGGCGAGAAGAATGGATTATTCTTTTTAGTAGAAGGGGATATTGATTTAATTATACCTGCTTTGAGACTTCTGTCAGATATTGGCATCGCAGGCAATAATTCAATTGGTAAAGGTAAATTTTATTTTGATGTGGAAGATTTCTTTATTAGAACTCCTAATAATCCGAATTCTCAAGTTACTTTATCATTAATTTATCCAAATGATGAAGATTTAAATATTATTTCAAACTTGAATAACAATCTTTGGTATGAGCTAAAGTTGAGAAAAGGATACACCGGTATTGATTTTGAAGTCGAACCGGTCGAAAAAAATGCATTTTATGTTTTTGGTGAAGGTTCAGTATTTATGACAACTAACTTCTTAAATGGTAAACTATTAAAGACCGCCCATTTAAATAATGGCTATGAAGTTTACAATTATTATTATGGTTATTCTATATCATCATTTTTTAAGGTGTAATTATGAAAGTTAAAATTACCACTTTATCACCAATACATATTGGTTCTGGAAAAGAAATATCACCTATTGAGTTTATTAATAATTACCGAATTAGTTTTGATCGATTATGTGATTTAATTTATGAAAAATTTGGTGAGAAGTTCTTTGATTTTTTGAATGAGGAGGAAAACTTAGAAAATTTGGATGCCCAAAAGCTGATTAGAAAATTTAATCTGAATAATAACGAAGTTGTTAAATATTGTGGAATATATAGACTTAATTCAATACTAAGAAGAAGTACGAGGGAAGCATTAAAAGTAAATCACAAGTTATATATTCCAGGAACTTCACTCAAAGGTTCAATAAGAACGGCATTATTATATAAAGTTTTGAAAGATGATCCAATTTTTCTCTCAAATTACTTAAATAATCTTTTAACGAAATTAAAAGAAATGAGCTTTCATAAATTCGAATCTTTGATGAAATCTCTAGATGATAAATTAATACAAAGGGTATTTCATTATGGTAAAAAGAATTCGAATGGATTTATTAGTTATGAAGATCAACAGAATGATTTAATGAAATTATTGTATGTTTCAGATAGTAATTCAATAGAAGTAGAAGAGCATTGCAGTGTAGATGAAATAAAAGTTTTTGCTTTCAATAAAGATTTACCGCATTTGGGTTTTTCCATTTATGCAGAGACCATTGTACCAAAAACAACTTTTGAATTTGAATTAAGGTTTAATTTAGATTTTGTTAAAGAGATTGCAAAAAAATATAAGTCACAAAAAAAATTTATTGAAGACAATTTTGTCGATATTGATAAGAAATTGCTAGCACTTTTCAACATTGACATTTTTAAGGTTGATGAACTGGATGAAACAAGTATTATTAAAAATATATTAGATGATCTTTTAAATTTTGGGCAAGAAGTTTCAAAGGTTGAAGCAAAATATGTTAATTCTTTAAAAAATAAGACCAACTTTAAATTTTTAAGTCATATTTACGACTTCGATTCTAAATTTAAAATAGGATACGGTTCAGGTTTTCATGCCATGACGATATTCCCACTTTTATACACAGATCGTTTTAGAGATATGGCTCAAACTTTATATCAAACATTATCAATCGGTAGACATCGGAATAAAGCACCCCTAAATATTAATCAATTCCCATTTACTAGAAAATTAAAATATAACGATAGGATTGAACCATTAGGTTGGGTAACATTTTCTGAGTATGCAGAGAAATTTTTTACGGGCGAAGTTCAAGCAAACGTGAGTACTGCACCGGTAACAACTACAAATAAGAATAACTTACAAATAAAGAAAGATTCTATCCTCGCAGAAATAATTGATGATAAATCCAAGCCACCTAAAGTTAAAATTTTAGAAGGTGACAATGAAGGGAAAGAGACAATTTTACCAGGAATTAAATTGGATGGTCTTGGATTATCAGTGGGTTCAAAAGTATATGTGAAATTACATTTTGATAAAAAGAATTTGCAGAAAGCTGAGTTCAAAGGAAAAGCTGAATAACCTCGCCGTTCAATTCGGCATGTCGTTTACTCTTAATGTTAACTTAGTGACTTAAGTGTGCTTAGTGGTTAATAAATATTAATCACTAATTATATTAAAAGCATAGAGAGCTTAAAAAATATGAAAAAAGCATTCATTTCTATTCTCGGTACAAATGACTATTTGGAATGTCGCCATAATTTTGGAGATATTATAACTGATACTCCAGTTAAGTATTGCCAAGAAGATATGATTAAAATTTTCTGTAAAGATTTTGACGAAGATTCAGAAATTAGGATATTTTTAACTGATAAGGCAAAAAGAACAAATTGGTTGGATAATGGTCATATAGATCGAAAGACCAACCTACCTATTCCAAATAAAGGGCTACAAACAAGATTAAATGAGATGCATCTTAATTGTAAAATTAAATCTATTGAAATAAAAGAAGGTTACAGCGAAGAGGAAATATGGGAAGTATTCCAAATCATTTTTGATTCTTTTCGTGAAGAAGAAGAAATCGTTGTAGATATTACTCATTCATTTCGTTCACTTCCTATGTTAATGATTACCCTATTAAATTTTGCAAAGCAAATTAAAAAAATAAAAATATCAGGTATATACTATGCTGCATTTGAAGCATTGGGTGAGCTTGATGCCGTTAAAAAAATTCCCGCCGATAACAGAGTTGCACCTATTTTAAATTTAACTTCATTCGCAGATTTGCAAGACTGGACTAATGCGACTTTTGACTTTATTAACAATGCAAATGCTACAAGATTAAAAGAACTTATTAAAATATCAGCTAAGAAATCAACAATCGAGAAACCTGCTGAAAAATTTTTCCCTTCAAAGGTAATTAATCAGCTTGACCATTTAATCAATGCCATCGGGTTATGTAGAGGTAATGAATTGATAAATTTCCCTTTTGATGAACTTAAAATTAACTTAGCATCCCTTAAAAGTAAGGATTTACCGAAAGCGTTTATCTATTTAGTTGATGAAATTGAAAATAAGATTTCAAATTTTAATAACAATATAAACAGCTTAACTATCACTACTGTTGATTGGTGTCTTTCTCACGGTCTTTATCAACAAGCGATTACACATTTACAGGAATTCACAATTTCGTTAGTTGCTAACGATTGCAATTTAAATTTAAATGAAAAGAATCATCGAGATTTAATTTCACAAGCGTTTAGAATTTTTTCGCAAAACATTCCAGAAGAAGATTGGAAAGAACCAGCCTCGATTAATAAAGCATTGATTAAAGAAATATTAAACAACAAAATTCTAAGAAACTTGGCTAATGTATACAATTCATTAACAGATTTGAGAAACGACGTTAATCATGCGGGATTTTTAAATAAAGCGAAATCAGTAGATGCGATAAGAGATCGTTTAAGTAATATATTCAATTCTTACAGGGAAATTTTACTTTAATTATGCTCATTAATCTTTCTAACCATCCAAGTACTCAATGGAAAAAGAAGCAATTAAGTTCTGCTAAAAGAAAATTCGGTCAAATTGTTGACATTCCTTTCCCGTACATTTCTCCCTATGCATCTTCTCAACAGGTAAAACGGAAAGCTGAAACCTACCTAAAAAAGATCAAGAGTATCTTTAAAAATTCATTAGATAAAAATAATGCCGTTCATCTAATGGGCGAATTCACTTTTGCATTTTATCTTTATGAGATGCTTAAGAAAAATAATATTCAAGTTGTTGTTTCTACAACTGATAGAATTGTTGAAGAAAAAGATGGTAAAAAAATCGTTAGTTTTAATTTTGTGAAATTTAGAGTTATTTGAGTGAAAACATATGTCTCTGCAAGCAAAAATATTTGAACTACTAAGAACACTAAGATCACAGAGTAATCTAATATGAATACTATTTTCTGTCTTGTATCCAGACAAACTATGCCCAATGTTTTGCCTGTTTTAATGTATAAACCTGAAAAAGTAGTCCTGTTTGAAACTCCTGAAGAATCTCAAAGTGCAGAAAATCTTTATCATTTATTTAAGAATAAAAATATTAAGGTTGAAAGAGTCAGTAATCTTAATGCTTATGATTTTGTGAGCTTAAAAAGAATTATTCACGATTACATGAAAAAAGAAAATAATGTCGCCTTGAATATAACTGGAGGAACTAAACTGATGGCTCTTGCAGCCTATGAAGCTTTTAAGCAATCCAGTAAACAAATTTTTTACTGTGATACCGAACATAAACAGATAATTCACCTCTCCCCTGATTACAAAACTGAAAAATTAGTAACTTCACTTTCGGTAGAAGAGTATCTGGCATCATACGGATATAAAATTATTTCAAAAAAAGATGATTCTGACGCAAAACTTTATTTTCAACTCTTCGATTTTATAAACAATAACAACCTATTGAGGTCATTTATAAAATTCTTTAATCATGTAAGAAAAGAAATTCAATTTTCAAATCCCAAATTTTCATATCATAGTCCCGATAAGCTATTCAGTTTTATAAAAGAATATGATAAATATATCATTCGTTTTAAAAATTCAAATCAAATTGTTAATAGTAGTTCAAATTTTAAAATCGGTGATTGGCTTGAATACTATGTTTATTACCAGGTGAAAAAGAAATATAATCTCGTCCCCTATCTTAATGTGAAAATCCAAAACAATAATGTTGAAAATGAAATTGATTTACTCTTTATTCAAGATTATAAATTGTGTTTAATTTCTTGCAAAAGCGGAAAGGGTAGTAACCAATATGATTTATATCAACTCGAAACTCTAAGAACAATTACAAGCGGAACATTTGGCAAAGGAGTATTCATTACTGCGAATAAAAATTCAACTCCTTTTCTGAAAAGAGCAAAAGAATTAAAAATTAAAGTTCTAAATATTTTTAATGATAACTTTGAGTTGTTGTAATAAATATCTTAACTGTATAGACTGACCTAACGATTAAATAAATCACCTGCTCTTATTAAAACTCTCGTATAATTCAATCAAAATCTAATATTTATTAATTTGAATTAAATATTTTAAAGGAAATCAAAAACTTATACCAAGCATTGACAAAATTGAAATACAGATAATTCTGTTTAAATTTAGATATGAAAAAATCAAAAAACACAATGCCTGTTAAATTCAACGAAGACATTGAACTCGATAAAAGTCTAAGACCTTTATCATTTTCTGAGTTCGTTGGTCAAAAGAAGATTGTTGATAACTTAAAAGTATTTATAAGTGCCGCTTTGCTAAGGAAAGAAGCCCTTGATCATGTTCTTTTAACAGGACCTCCAGGACTCGGCAAAACAACACTTGCATACATAATTGCAAATGAGTTAGGAGTAAAAATTAAAATTACATCAGGTCCAGTACTTGAAAAACCAGGAGATCTTGCAGGTATTCTTACTAATCTCGAAGATAATTCTGTTCTTTTTATTGATGAAATTCATAGACTGAGTCCTGTTGTGGAAGAATATCTTTACTCAGCAATGGAAGATTTCAAAATCGATATAATGATCGACTCCGGTCCAAATGCTCGAACTGTTCAAATCAAATTACCCAAATACACTTTAATTGGAGCTACAACTCGAGCTGGACTCTTAACTTCACCATTAAGAGATAGATTCGGTATTAACTCACGATTAGATTATTACACTCCTGAAGACTTACTTCAAATTGTGAAAAGATCAGCAAGAATTTTACAAATTGAAATAGATGAGGATGCTGCTCTTGAAATTGCGAGAAGGTCCCGCGGCACTCCAAGAATAGCTAACAGGCTCTTAAAAAGAACAAGAGATTTTGCTGATGTAGAAGGTCTTTCAAAAATAAATTTAGAAATTGCACAAAAAGCTTTAACAAGCCTCGATGTCGATGAATATGGACTGGATGACATGGATAAAGAAATTCTTAGAACGATTGTATTAAAATATAAAGGAGGACCTGTCGGTTTAAATACAATTGCTGTCTCTGTCAATGAAGATCCAGGAACAATTGAAGAAGTATATGAGCCTTTTCTTATTCAACAGGGATTTTTGAAAAGAACTCCTCGTGGAAGAGAATCAACAGATTTAGCCCTGAAAGTTTTGAAGATAAATAAAACAGATTTATTGAATGGAACATTGTGGGAAACAGAAAAACTTTTTTAAGAAACCGTAAACTCTCTTAAAAAATCTTTTCTCTTAAATACTCTTTCTAATTCTTTCAATTAAAATTCTAATCACTTAAATAATTTACGAGTAAGGGATTATAATAACTAAATATCAGTTTAAATTTGGATTGAATTCTTTCTTAACCTGTTTATTTGTCTCTCTACTGGTCGGGAAAAGAATGGTAAAAGTTGTTCCTATTCCTTCCTGACTTTCCACTTTAATCTCACCTCTCATTAACTCGACCAATCTTTTTGTAATTGAAAGCCCGAGACCTGTACCTTCAATCGATTTTCTAATTGCAATTGATGATCTTCTGAATTCTTCGAAAATAAAATTTATTTCACCTTCAGGTATACCAATTCCTGTATCTTCAACACTCAATACAATTTTTTCATCTTCTTTCTTTGTTGAAATTTTAATAAAGCCCTCTTCGGTAAATTTAATTGCATTGGTTATCAAGTTTGAAATTATCTGATGTAATCTATTCCTGTCGAGATAGGCAAAATGATTTTCCAGTTCTGGATCAAGTTCAAGAATTAAATCAAGTTGTTTTTGTTTAATTTTTTCTCTGAAAAGATTAATTGTATCTCTTACTTCAGCATTTAAGTTGACATCAGAATACTCAAGTGTGATTGTACCAGCATCAATCTTTGCAAGATCAATTATATCATTTATTAGAATCAAAAGTCGCCTGCTATTCACACTAATAAAATTGAGATATTTAATTCTCTCCTCTTCTGTAAGATTTAGTTTTGAATCCAGAAGAATATCAATAAATCCTATAATGGAATTAATTGGTGTTCTGAGTTCATGGGAAAGGCTTGCCAGAAATGTCATTCGTGATTTTGAAAGTTCGAGAGCTTTGTTTATCTCAAGTCGTAGTTGTTTATTTTGTTTCTCGAGTCCTTGAACCTGTTGCTGAAAACTCCTGAGTTTCTTATCCGTTAATTCTTTATTAGACTTTAATATATAAATTACCAGTACAATGATTGCAACTGATAAAATAAAAATTATCAGAAATTCATAATGATAATAAAGAGGTTTCTTAATCTTTATCAATCGAGAAGAAACAGGAATTGACCATTCAGAATAATTTAATCTAACACGAACCATAAATTTATATTCACCATCTGGAAGATTAACATAATTAATTTCTTTTGATTTCGTTGGTGTTGACCAATCCTTATCAAATCCATCAAGCTTATAAGAGAATTCAAAATTATTGGTTGTTGAAAGTAGAACTGCATTATAACGAATTTTCAGAGTATTAATTTTCTCTAATTTAATTTCTGTAAAAGCATCGTGTGATTTTCCATCTATTAAAATTTCCGAGATATAAATTCTGGGTTGAATTTCTCTTATCTCCTCTTCATCCGATGGTAAAATAAACAGACCATTATCTGCGGCAACAATAATTTTATTATCTAACTCATCAATTGCATCTTCATTTAAACTATTAGGAGTAATTTTTTTCCATTCAGATGAAACCTTAAATTCTTTCCAGTTCCAGAATTTCAATCCATTGCTTGTCATTATCCAGAGATTGTTTAGATCGTCAAAATAAAAAGAATGTACCTCCTGCTTTACTCCTACTTCATTGGATTTAGTTTGAAGATAAGATTTAATTTCACCGCTTTTCATTAAAACAATAAAGCCATTATCAGTGCCTATGAAAAGATTACTTCCTTTATCTTCTTTGATTAAAGTGATTTTTGAAAAATCTAAATCAGGAAGATTAATTCTTTCAACTTTCCCACGATGAAGTCTTAAAATCTGATTATTATTAGTGATAAAAAGTATTGACTCATCCTTTGACAAATAAATTTTCTTAATTGCATTATTAAGAAGTTCTTCATTACTCAAATCGATTTTAGAGTTAAGAGAAAGAATATTTGAATTCCCTCCACTAATGGTAAACTTTCCAGCAAGAATTAATCCACCATCTTCGGTAACCAGAAAATCATTAATGAAATCTGTTTTATTTTGAACGATAAAAACGGGATTGATGCTTGAACGAGATCGAATTTCAAAAATACCCCAATCCCCTGACTGGAAAATTATCTTATTATTGATTGATGTGATTTTAACAATATCAGTATTTGTCTTTTGAATCTTACTTGAAAAAGCATTGAGTTGATTCTGATAATTAAGCTGATAAATTTTTGAATTTGAAAAAATAGAAATTCTACCATCGGTATGTCCCAAGTAAAAATCTTTTCCATCTTTTCTTGACGCAATAATTTTTATATCACTTAGACCTTCTTCATCTGTAAATGCTAATATGTTCGTGAAATTTATTCTTGTTAATCCCCTGTCAGTTCCAATCCATAAATTTTTTTCAGCATCGACAAATAAAACTTGTGGTGAACCAATTATTCCACTTTCCTTACTCAAAACTTGCATTTCTTTTGTAACAGGATTAATAATTTTTACATAATTTTTATTGGCAAGGAAAAGTTTATTACCACCATTGGTAAATAGATGAGAATAATTTTCTCGAAATGGATTGAAATAATTGAAAGTCTGATCGATAATTTTTTCTGATTCAAGTTTTAGCAATCTGTTATTTGATAGAATCCATATTGCTGGAATATTGTCTTTTACTTTGGAATATTTATCAAAAGCACATGTGACCTGATTGGACTTACTTAAATCAGTTGTTACAAAAGTATAGACAACTCTTCTATCCTTGATAAACTGAATTCCTTTATCAGTGATAACTACTAATAAATTACCATAGCTCTTAATTGTTAGAATTTTGTCTGATATTAAGCCTTCACCTTCTCCAAAAGAAAACCAGACATTATCAAAATATGCCAGTCCATTTTTCTCTGTTGATGCCCAAATTGTTTGTTTTTCACCTTCATCTACCAGTTGAATATCTCTGAAAAAAATTCCTTTTGCTTGAAATGGTGAAATCAGCTCCTTTAATGAATTATTTTGAAAATGAAACACTCTTCCATCACTCGATAGAAAATATTTGTTAGCCTTTGCATCAATTAAAATTTTATTATAGTCAATTAGAAATGAATTAAAAGGATTATCCTGATGTTGAAACTTTGTGCTGTAATTTTTCCATTGACTGCCATCAAAAATAGAGACTGAGCTTTTTGTGATGACCCATAATTGACCGTAATTATCCTGATTTATATCTACAATTGAATTATCAAGTAAACCATCACTAATTGTGAAATTGCGATAGGAATTTATTTGTAAAGAGAAAAAAGGAATAGTAAAGATGATTAGTAAAATCTTTTTGAGTAGAACGGGTTTATTAAAAAGTTTAAATTCCATTAATTTCATTTAGAAAGTCAATTTATATTTAATCCTTAGTTATAATAATACTCTCCCGTTCCCACAATATATTCGGAAAATACGATTTATGATTTAGGAAGATTTTTTATACAAATTCAAACTTTCTCTTATCAAAAATTAATTCTTCACAAAGTTGTTTACCCTTATCATCAATTTTATTTAAAGGCATAATTTTACTCGCATGAACAATCGCTAAATCAAGTCCAGCCTGTACAGCATAATAAAGAAATACTGAATTGAGGGCATGACGGGCTTTTGGATTTAATCCAAATGAAACATTACTGATACCAAGAATTGTAAATGAACGTGGAATTTCTTTTTTAATTAATTTAATTGCCTCAAGAGTTTCAATTGCACTTCGCCTAAATTCTTCATCACCACTTCCTAATGTGAAGGTAAGAGGATCAAAGATTAAATCATCTTCTCTTAAACCATATTTATTTATGGCAATATCTCTTATTCTTTTTGCAATGGTGAGTTTCTTATCTGCAGTTTTAGCCATCCCTTCTTCATCAATTGTCAAAGCAATAACAGCCGCACCAAATTTTTTTGCTAATGGAAGAACTTTAGAAATTCTTTCCTCTCCATCTTCAAGATTAATTGAATTAATCACACATCTACCAGCGTAATGTTCAAGAGCTGCTTCAATTACTTCGTATTCAGTTGAATCTATCATAACTGGAAGAGTTATCTGCGTATTTAATCTTTTAATAAATTCAATCATATCTTTTTTTTCATCACGACCTACATAAGCAACACAAACGTCTAACATATGAGCACCTTCTTTAATTTGATCTCTTGCAACTTGAAGCATTCCATCATAATCATCATTCAAAAGATATTCACGAAATTGTTTTGAACCATTTGCATTGCATCTCTCCCCTACTAAAACTGGAGCTGGAACAACAGTTAATGGCTGACTGATAAAATTACTCGAAACAGATGGTTGATAATTCCATTCTCTCTTTGCCGGTTTTAAATTTGAAAGATTATCAACAAGCTTTTTGATATGTTCTTTTGTTGTTCCACAACAACCACCAACAATTGAAACTCCAAGATCTTTTACAAAATGTGATAACCAGTTAACAAGTTCATCCGGACCTAAATGATAGCAAGCTCGACCACCTACATTTTCAGGTATACCGGCATTCGGCATAACAAAAACAGGCTTCGGCGAATTCTGACATAAATAACGAACATTTTCACTCATTTCTTTTGGACCAGTAGCGCAATTCATTCCTATTACATCAATGATATCATAAGGTTCTAAAGTCGTAAGTGCTGCTGAGATATCTGTTCCCATTAACATTGTGCCAGTTGTTTCTATTGTAATTGAAACGATAATTGGAAGCTTAATTTTCTTTTCATTAAAAACTTTCATTGCAGCTGATAGGGCAGACTTAATCTGAAGCAAATCCTGACAGGTTTCAATACAAAGCAAATCGACTCCACCATCTACCAGTCCCGAAATTTGTGAATAATATGATTTCTCAAGTTCACGAAATGTTATATGACCAAGAGATGGCAACTTTGTTCCTGGACCTATCGAGCCAGCCACAAATCTTGGTTTTTCTTCTGTTGAAAATTCTAATGCTAAATCTTTCGCAAGTCGAGCAGCCTTTCTACTTATTTCATAAGCCATGTGTTGAAGATTATATTCAGAGAGTACAACCTCATTTGAACCGAATGTATTAGTTTCGATAATGTCTGCACCAGCTTCAAGAAAATCGAGATGAACTTTTTTAACAGCATCAGGTTTTGTTATTATTAAATATTCGTTACAACCCTCAAATTCTTTTCCACCAAAATCATCAGCATTTAAATTTTGAGCTTGCAAATTAGTACCCATTGCACCATCGAAAATTAAGACTCGCTCACTCAGTAATTCATTAAATTTTTTCATTTGTTTTTACACTTATTTGTTTTCGATCAAAATAACTATTATAAAAATGATTTCCTCTCTTTTCACTGTTTTAACATAACAAAATTTTTGAAAAAGATTAATAACTATTTTAATAAAACTGCACAGCACAAAAAATCATTCGTTTAAACTGAACTTATTATTTAATGATTATGAAGAATTGAATAACTACGAAAATTATTCCTACTATATGAAAATTTTTATAGGTCTCCTGATACTTTATTTGATAATATTAATTCTAAGCAAGGTTTTTGAGGAATAGATATTGAAATGATAAAACGAATTAAACTTTTTGTTTTCATAGTAATCTAACCTGGTGATATGTTAAAAGAATTTAAGAGACAGTTAATAATAATAAACATCTTAATATTTCTAATATTCTTTGAAATCTCCTTTTCAATTATTTCAAAACATTTTAACATTTTAACTCTGACTCGTTACTCAACAATATCTCAAGAGAATTTTCAAAGTGAACTCTCTTTTACAGACTACAATTTCCCGAAAAGTTACCAAGAATATTTCCTAAAAATCATTCAAAATGATCTAAACCTGAAGAAAAGCTACAATCATACAATCGAGAACGCTATTGAATTACGAGAACAACTTCTCAACATATCAGAAAGAAAAAGAGATGATTATTTAATCTCAAGATATCCCGATAAAATTTATTTTCATATGAAGTCTGGTGGTTTACTCTACTGCGGAGAAATTGCAAGATTATATGGTTATTTATTGAATGTTCTTGGTTTCAAGGTGCGATACATTACTGTTGCCAGATCTATTTTCGATTCATTCGATCGTCATTCAACAATTGAAATCTGGGATGAAGTAAGAAAAAAATGGATTATTTCTGACCCTACTTTTAATATTTCATTCAAAAAAGATTCCATTTTCCTTTCATCAGATGAGCTGTACGATTTAATCCATGGAGGAAGATTTGGAGAAATTGAAGTAATCCATGGGAACGAAACTAAATATGCATTAGAAATTAATCATTACTACATTTCTTACTATTCTTTATTTGATAATATCTACTACATAAAAAACATTGAACCCTTCAAGTTCAGCGAATTGCCGCCAATAAGATGGTTTGCTGATAAATACAAAGTTTATTTAGTTCAAACTTTAGAATTCCCGGTTCGTGGAAGTAGTATGAAGATTCAAAATTCTATTATGTTTTTTATTTTATTTTTAAATCCTGTTTTAATAATGATATTAATGACCATTATAATTTTTAATAATTTTAAGACAAAAAGTATATCTGTAATTAACTTTATAAAACAGCGAGAAGTTAAGCCAGTTTTAATTAAACTCCAGAGAACATTACAAAAATAATTTTCACTTTTTCGCCTATTCGAATTTAAATTTCATATCACCTATTAATTATAAATTCTTCAGAGAAAAAATTAGAAGAAATTATACACACAATTAAATTTTTTGATTTATTAAACTTTATCAAAATTTAATATACCTGTCAGATTTTCTATTTTTGAGTATAAAATGAGGAGTTTATGTTCGAAAACCTGGAAAAAATAATAGAAAGATTTGAAGAGATTAATCAGGAACTGATGAAACCTGAGGTTGTTTCTGACCAACAAAAACTAATTAAACTTACTAAAGAACGAAGTGAACTTGAAGACATTGTCAAAACCTACAAAAAATATAAAGAAGTAAAAAAGGATATAGAAGAAAATAAAGAAATCATTTACTCTAAAATTGATCCTGAACTGAGTGAACTTGCTAAACAAGAACTCGAGAAGCTAGAGCCATTGCTGGAACAGTTAGAAGAAGAATTGAAATTACTTCTTCTTCCAAAAGATCCAAATGATTCCAAAAATTGTATTGTGGAAATACGAGCTGGAACTGGTGGTGAAGAAGCTGCTCTTTTTGCAGCCGATTTATATAGGATGTATACTCGTTATGCAGAAAGTAAAGGCTGGAAAGTAGATTTAATAGATATGAACGATACTGGCATTGGTGGTCTAAAAGAAGTAATATTTATGCTTCAGGGAAATAGTGCCTATGGAAATATGAAATATGAAAGTGGCGTTCATCGAGTTCAAAGAGTTCCTAAAACCGAATCAAGTGGTAGAATTCATACTTCAGCAGCGTCTGTGGTTGTCCTTCCAGAAGCAGAAGATGTTGAAATTGAAATCAATCCTAATGATTTAAGAATTGATATTTTCAGAAGTGGCGGTGCTGGTGGTCAGAATGTAAATAAAGTTGAAACAGCTGTGAGAATTACTCATATACCAACTGGAATTGTTGTACAGTGTCAGGATGAACGCTCACAAATTCAGAATCGAATTAAAGCAATGAAAGTTCTTAGAGCTCGTCTTTATGATTTACAAATGGAAGAACAAAACAAAGAATTAGCCGAACAACGACGATCGATGGTCAGGAAAGGTGATAGAAGTGATAAAATTAGAACTTATAATTTTCCTCAGAATAGAGTAACCGATCATCGAATTGGTTTAACTCTCTATAATCTGCAGGAAATTCTGGATGGAAATTTAGATGAACTAATAGAACAGCTTAAATTAGCCGATAGAGCTGAAAAACTAAAACAAAGTTTTCAGACGACATAATTCTAATCAAATAGGAGGACAAAATGACAATTGATCAGGATTTAAAAGAAAAACTTTTATTTGTTCAAAAAAATGAAATCACAGAATTTTATGTCTATAGTTATCTTGCCAGAGTAGTAAAAGATAAAAGTAACTCTGAAGTCTTATTGAAAATTGCTAATGATGAGCTCGCTCACTATAATTATTGGAAGAAGTTAACTAACACCGAAGTAAAGCCAAATCGACTTAAAGTCTATCTATATAATTTTATGGCTCGACTATTCGGAATTACTTTCAGCATTAAGTTGATGGAAAAAGGCGAACAAAAGGCTGAAAAGTTTTATTCCTCAATTCTTCAAAAACTTCCTGAAGCAGAAAAAATTATGGCAGAAGAAAATTCACACGAAAACGCACTTATTGATATGCTAGATGAGGAAAAACTCCGTTATGCCGGTTCAATTGTTCTTGGACTCAATGATGCTTTAATTGAACTAACCGGGGCTCTCGCTGGACTTACATTTGCAATTCAAAAAACTCAGATTATTGCACTTGCAGGGTTAATCACCGGTATTGCTGCATCTTTTTCAATGGCTGCATCAAATTACTTATCAGAGAAAGCTGAAGGTGAAAATAAAAATTATATAAAATCTGCTTCTTATACTGGAATTGCTTACATCATTACGGTTATCTTACTTGTTTTGCCTTATCTTTTATTAAGCAATCCTTTTGTTGCATTGCCAATCACAATTGGAATTGCCATACTCATAATCTTTTTATTTAATTATTACATCTCTGTCGCAAAAGATTTATCATTTAAGCATAGATTTCTTGAGATGGTAATATTGAACTTAATCGTTACTGCCATCACTTTTGGAATTGGATTCCTTGTCAGGGAAGGATTGGGAATAGAAGTTTAAAATTAATTAGACTTTAATTAATCAATTATTATTAATAAAGTTATTTTATCAATCTTCAAACCAGACTTTTGATTCTATATAATCATTAAAAATTTTCATCACAACTTTTGTTCTTTCACCAACTCTTTCTTTATTAAAGGAATGATTATCAATAGCTACAACTGGTAAAACTTCTTTATCAGTTGAAGTAATAAATACTTCATCAAAGTCATAAATTTCGTGGAGATAAATATTTCTTTCTTCAATATCAAAAAATTTTGATGATTGATTAATAACAATCTGTCTTGTTATTCCAGGTAACATTTCATCTTTTGGTGTGATTAATTTTTTGTCTTTAATAAAAAATATATTACTCGAAGTACATTCTGTTATCTTAGAATTATGAACATATAAAACTTCGAAAAATCCTTTCGGTATGAAATCATTTAGATACTTTATTGCCATTGTGTAATTCACCGTCTTGGCAACTGGTGCTTCTCTATAATCCTGAACAATTTTTATTCTTACTCCTTGAAGATAAAAAGATTTATCAATCTCATTTCTTGGTTCACAGGTTATGATTAGATTTGGTTCTCCTTTCTTCTTCCCATCAGAACTCTCTCCTCCAGTTACTATAATTCTAATACTCGATTCAGGGAATTTATTTATTTTTATCAATTCATTTACAATCTCTTTAATTTCAGATTTAGATTTGGGTACTCTTAAACCGATGAAATCGGCTGACTTAAAAAGTCTGTTTATATGATCACTAAGATGAAATGGCTTTCCAAAGTAGGTTTTAAGGTAATCAAAAACAGCATAAGCTCTCAGGAGACCAATATCATTTACTGATATAAATGCTCTGTCTTTTTCAATAAAATCATTGTTAATAAAATAGATTGTCTTTTTCATAGTTTAAATTAGAAATAAGGTTATATTCTCGTCAAGAAAGGAGAATAAGGAATAATCAAATATTTACTTACTTAACATTTCTATTGTTTTTTCAATTCGTCTCAATCTGGTTTCGGGTTTTTTGGCTTCGAGAATTGCTTGAATGTATTCTTTTTTATGAGTGAAAGATAATTTCTCAAATTTTTCTAATGCTTTTTTATTCTTCTTTAAAATTTTAAGAAAGTCCTCAGGCGGAATTACTAACCTTTTTTCAAAATCTATAAATGGTAAAAATTGTTTTGGATCAGTGGACTTCCTTTTCAAATCTTCCTGACCAATATTTCTAATCAGAAATGCAGACCAAATGTCATTATAAGAGACAAGACTCGAAATCTTAACTGGATAATCTTTTGTAAAATTTAATATAACATCTCGATTAATATCTGCTTTAATTGAAGAAGAGGATTTTGGATAAATTAGCCACAAAAAATTCTTATCATTTAAAAGTCTAACTGCTTTCTTAAAGTAACTTTTTAATTCATTTAAATTTTTCGTGAATAAATAAATTGCATCTACTCCCTTTTGTAGTTTCGTAACAATGTTTACTTTTAAATCAAAACTGATTTTGAAATCTACTGGTGGATTTAAAATTAAAATTTTCTGTCCCGGTTTGATTCTGAATTTTCTTGCCTGGTTTTTATCCATAAGGCTTTTAATTTTGAGTTATAAGCATTTTCTCATCTTGAGTAAGGGGCAAAAGTTTCATGAAGCTGTGTTTAGTAGGCTTGCACAGAAATATTAAAACCAGAAGTGCACAACTGATAATTAAAATTGACCAGAGTTTAGTAAAGATGAAAAATAAAATCGTTATAATTAAAGTGAATTCGAGAATACTCAATCGATAAATTGCTGCAGATTGATAATTCTGAAGTTTAATTATCAATTGATCAGAAGTCTGTGTTCTTTTCAAAGTTCTTTTATAAATCAATTGAGAAATAAAAGTCGAGAGTATAACAAAACTTCCAAGAACAATTTTCTTTAATGGTGAAAGTTCTGTTTTAATTTCAAAATCAAATCCCCATAAAGAAAATGAGATAGCGAGCATAATAATCCCGCTAACAAGATAACCAATATATATTAAATTCATAGTTTTGAAGAAAAAACTTGCCGAAAACTGTTCTTTCATTAAAAAGTCTCTATTAATTAAATAATCACCAAAAACTAACATGAAACATAATTATGAATATTGTTTTTGTCAATAATTTTTCGATTTTTTCTTGTAGTATTTCACTGACAAAAAAATCTCGATAAATAAATAGTTGACACTTTACTAATCGATTAAAAAGTAATGATTATTTTTGCAAAAAAAGGAGAAATAATGGAAATTTTTTTAAGTGCCTTAATGATTATGTGTATGAGAATAGTAGACGTAACAATAAGTACAATAAGAACATTAATGGTAGTTCAGGGAAGAAAATACTATGCTGGAATACTTGGCTTTATTGAAGTGACAATCTGGGTTTTTGCAATTCGACATATTATGATGCACATAGATAATTTATGGAATATTCTGGGCTATTCTACAGGTTTTGGGCTGGGTAATATAATCGGAATAACGCTGGAGCAAAAGTTCGGAATGGGATTCGTCCAAATATATATTATATCTCTCCATTATGCCGATGAAATCGCAAACGAATTAAGAAAAAATAAATTTGGAGTTACAATACTACCAGGAGAAGGTGGAACGGGTGGTCAAGCTATTCTGGTAACAGTAATAGCTCGAAAAAGGCAAAAAGAACTCTTAGAAATAGTTGAAAAAATTGATCCAAAAGCATTCATATCTATTCATTCTGCTAAACCATACAGAGGATATATTCCAACCCGGCCTTAGATTATCGCATTTCCTTGATTACTTCCATAATTCCAACGCGAATCATCATTACAGCAATCGCCGCAAGGAAAAGTGAGGCCACTTTAGCGAAAGCTTTTGAACCCGATTCGCCAATTAAATCAACCAGTTTTTCAGCATAAAAAAGAACAATGAACACAATAAACAGATTAGTGAAAACAGAAAGTACAGTTGGTAATATTCCATTATTATTTAAAATGACGAGGATTGTAGTTAATGCAGCTGGTCCCATAATTAAAGGAATACCAAGAGGAACAATTCCAATAGTACCTTGAGGTTTCCTTGATTCTTCACCAGCAAAAACCAGATCATTGATGGAAAGAATTAAAAGGACCAATCCACCACCTATTCTAAAATCATTAAGTGTAATTCCCATAAAATCTAAAATGACCTTCCCGGTCGCAATAAAAATAACAGCAAGGACAAAAGCAGTTATTACTGCTTGAACGACAAGTTTTCTTTTTTCCTTTTTCTCGAATTGTTCAGTTAAAGCTAAATAGATAGGTGCCGTTCCAATAATATCTATAGCAACAAATAATGGAATAAAACTCAACAGAAAATCATCAAAACTCATTCAGTCCTCAAAAAATTATTTATTGTTGAATTACCTGACTTCTGGTTTCAGTAACAATTTGTGCAGTATCTAAAGCAATTACTAATTCCTCATTTGTTGGAATAACAAATACTTTTACTTTAGAATGGTCTTTCGTTATTATTCTTTCACCATTATTGATAAGATTTTTTTCATCATCGAGTTCAATTCCTAAAAATTCAAGTTTGGAGAGTACTTCTTTTCTAACTTCTGAGCTATTCTCACCAATACCACCTGTAAAAACAACTGCATCGATTCCACCAAGTGCAGCTGCGTAAGCTCCAATGTATTTTTTAATTCTATAACAAAAAACTTCGAAAGCATATTTAGATCTTTCGTTCCCCTCATTCATTGATTTAATAATTTCTCTCATATCATTAGAAACACCTGAAATTCCCATCAACCCACTGTGTTTATTTAACATTGTATTAACTTCAGCAAGTGTCAATTCTTCCTTACCCATCACATGCAAAGGAATTGAAGGGTCTAAATCACCACAACGAGTTCCCATTAAAAGACCTTCAAGTGGAGTAAACCCCATCGAAGTATCGATTGAGATTCCTCTATCAATTGCAGCAATACTACATCCATTTCCAAGATGACAGGTGATGATTTTAAGTTTCTCATAAGGCTGATTCATCAATTCAGCAACTCTCTTAGAAACAAAGAAATGTGATGTTCCATGAAATCCGTACCTTCTAATTTTATATTTTTTGTAAAGAAGGTAAGGAATTCCATAAAGGTAAGCTTTTGGAGGCATTTTTTGATGAAATGCTGTATCAAACACACCAACTTGAGGAATGCCAGGTAAATGTTTTTGACAGGCAATAATACCTTTTATGTTTGGTGGATTATGAAGAGGAGCAAGTTCAATATTATCTTTTAGAGTCTGGATTACTTTATCTGTAATTAAAACGCTTCCTGAAAAATCTTCACCGCCATGAACCACTCTATGACCTATCGCTTCAATTTCATTTCTGTCCTTAATAACTCCATGATTCTTACTTAACAAGACAGCAATTACATATTCAATTGCAATATCGTGGTCTAAAATTTCACCGGTTATTTTAATTGTATCTCCATCGTATCTTGAATGAGTGAGAATAGCGCTTGACGAACCAATTCTTTCAATTAAACCTTTTGCAAGAACTTTCTTTTCCTCAGTTGAAATAAATTGATATTTAACTGAAGAACTTCCACAATTTAATACCAGAACTTTCATTTTAATTTTCCACAAATTTTTTAAGTAATTTTTCTTCCATGTTCATCATATTTGAAAAATCCTTCCCCAGATTTTTTACCTAACTTACCTTCTCGCACATATTTTCTCAGTAAGGGACAAGGACGATAACGCGGTTCACCGAGTTCATGCCAGAGTGATTCCATCCAGGCTAATATCTCATCTAAACCCATTGAATCTGCAAGTTCAAGTGGACCAATGGGAAGATTATACCCGAGTTTTGTCGCAGTATCAATTCCTTCTGCTGTTGCCAGTCCTTCCATTAAAATATGCATTGCTTCATTGAGAAATGGAACAATTACTCTTGTAGTAATAAATCCTGGATATTCAAATACTTCAACAGCAGTCTTACCTAATTTTTTTGCGAATGTTTTAGCGATATTAGTTGTCTCATCAGAAGTTTCTATTCCTCGAACTATTTCAACAACAGGAACTTTGGGCACAGGATTCAAAAAGTGCATTCCAATAGTTTTATGACCTCTGGTTGTCCCCTCAGCAATTTTTGAGAGACTTAAGGTGGAAGTATTGGAAACAAAAATTGTTTCTGGTGGACAGATTGAATCAAGTTTTCTGAAAATTTCTTGTTTTAATTTTAAATCTTCATCGACTGCTTCAATGATAATATCGCATTCACTCACTTCATTGATATCAGTTGTCCATTTAATTCTCTGGAGAATAGCTTTTTTTTCACTTATTGTCATTCCCCATCTTTGAATTTCCCTATCCATATTCTCATTCAATCGCTTCTTACTTCTTTCTGCACTTGCTTCATCTTTTTCGACGATAATTACATCCAGTCCTGCCTGTGATGCGGCTTGCGCAATTCCAACTCCCATTATTCCACCACCAATTATACCAATTACCTCAATTCTATCGGATTCGACTTGAGGTAAAGGCATTTCTTCAATCAGGTCTTGTAGTTTAAGTTTTTTTTCATCGCTATTCATAATCCGTTAATCTCTTCAATTTGTTTGCTATTACCGATTGTTTGATTAAATCAATTTTATCTTTTGAAATTTTTAAAAATATATCAACACCTTTATTTTCCACTAAAACATTTGCCTTTGATATTTCTTTGACAAATGGATCATTTGGTTCAGTCAATGCAGCCATAGATATTATTCCATTCAATATTCCGCGTAAAAGATTTGCATAAGTTTCGTCCACACATTCCCATCGAGAATTGATACTCATATCTTTATCAAGCTTCACTGAAAAATTTATAAAGTTAAGAGAACGAGACAACTTTTCTAATTTTTCGTCATTGGAATTTCCATTTCGTAGAACTTTTAAGAATAATGATGTATTTCTCGTAATAAACCAGAAATGCTCTTTATAATGAATTGAATTAATCATTCTTCGGAAAAGTGGATTTTTGACAAAGCTATAGTTATAGTCATCAAGTCTTACCTTCTCAAAATTTCTTTCATCATTTGTTATGAATAAAATATTTTCATCAATAATTAAATAATTAAAATTTTCTAAATTTAGATTAATGTGTTTACCTTTGATTGGTTTGTTTAAAGTAATTATGTAAGTATTCACATCGTCCCACTGGGATGCAAAGATTATTTCGTCAATATCTTTATTAAAATCAATTCCCAGTGTATCAAATATGGTTTTGTTTTTTGGTTGATTAACAACAATGTCATCATTTATAATTTCTTTCCAGTATTTTGATTTCTTTATGTTCTTTACATTCAAATAAATCACATTAACTGGTTCTGCTGGTATCAATTTTAACTTTTTCAAAACAGCAGGTTCAATAGGTTCTGAGACTTCTTTTAAACAGGAAAGAAAAGAAATTGATAAAACTATGATTATTGATAAGTTTAATTTAAACATTTAAATAAGAATCCCTTTGAAACTAATAGTTCATTATTTTTACGAAAATTATTACAAAATTACTTAAATCAGATTCTGCAAACAATTAAAAAACATTATGGTCAGAATTAATCCATCGAGCATTAAAAATATACTCATCATACGGAAACATAATCAAATTGGGGATATGATTGTCTCCATTCCAATGTATTATGCACTTAAAAAAACCTTTCCCGAATCAAGAATTACCCTCTTAGCCTCGAAAACGAATTACAAAATTCCCTTTTCAGAAATTAATCCTTATATCGATGATGTGATTATTTATGACAAAATAAAAATCCAGAATGCAATAAAATTAATTAAACAACTAAGAAAACTTAAATTCGATCTGGTAGTAATCCCATCAACGGTTAGATTTTCAACCACTCACAATCTCATAAGCTTTTTAGCTGGGATAAAATATAGAGTCGGTGTAAGCGGAGTAAACGGCAGTAAAAATAAACTTTCATTCCTGTTGAATATTAAAGCTAAGTTCAACTGGATTGAAAATAAGACCCATCAAATTTTTAGAAACTTAGAGGTGATTGAACAGATCGGCTGTAAACTCAATTTCAGTGAAATTTTTGATTCATTCCCCAAAATTTCTGAAAAAGATGAGACTGAGATGAAAAAGATTTTGGATGAATCATTCAATGAGAAAAATATATTAATCGGGATACATCCAGGAGCTGGTAAAACCCAAAACATCTGGGATAGCGAAAATTTTTTATCCTTAATCAAAAATCTGTATCAAAACTATCAGGCAAATTTCATAATCACTGGTGGATTTACAGATGAAGAAATAATACAGAAAATTCAAATTGAACTCGTGAATTCAAAAATTCCATTTCTACTTGCTCAAAACTATGAATTCAGAAAACTTATGAGTTTAATTAATCAATGTGATTTATTTATTTCAAATGATACTGGAGTGATGCACATCGCTGGATTAACAAATACTGTTCTTGTTGGACTTATGAAAAAAGGAAATGTAAGAGAATGGGCTCCGATGTGGAAAAATAAATTTTATGTTTCTTCACCGACTGATAATATAAATGATTTATCACTTGAGGAAGTCCAGAACTTTTGCAATAAAGTTTTAAATCTCACAAAGTGGAGGAAAAAATTAGTCTGAATAGAAAAATAATCCCCGCAACCAGCAAAATTGTTAAAATAATGTACCTTATAAATTTAATTTTATACTCCCGATTTGGACTGATATTAGCAACTCTCATATTCATTTGTCCCCCTCTCTTTTTTTAAAAATTCGCATTTTTCAAAAAGATTCTCAAGTTCTAACACATAATGTCATCGCAATCTTTTAGCAACAACGACTGGCTTCTTAATTTGTTCAACTACACCTTTGTTTTGATTAATCGCTTCGAGCAAAATTATATAAATCCCGATTCGAAGAGCCTGCTTGTTATCATCTAAACCATTAAAAATCACCGAACCAGAAGAACCAGATGGTTCATTATCTACCAGAGTTCTCACAAGTCTACCGACGCTGTCAAAAATTCTAATTCTGATTTGGGAAGTTTCTTGTGGCAATTGATATGAGATAATTGTAAAATCTTCAAATCCATCATTATCTGGAGAAAAAGGATTAGGAGATATTTCAATTTTAGAATAAGATGGTAATTTTTTTGTAAAAACAGAATTCTGGATCAGTGGTGTGCCGCCCAGTTGATTTACAGATGTAGTCCAGTTTCGACCATCATTTGAATTTAAAGTCGGATTAATTCTTTCGAGAGATCTTCCTTTTTTATCGTCAATTTCAGGATTATGCCAGTTTGATTGAAAAGCTACGCTATCTATTGTGTTTCCAAAAATATCTTTAAGAATTACGATATCATCAGAATTTGAAAGTGATAAATCTGAAGCGTTGAAGATTTTTATAAAATTAGAAAATGCTGCTTCTCTCAAATAGGGAAATAAATTAAAGATGGATGAGTCAGATGCAATTACAAAATAATTATCTGGATATAAATAAAATGACTTTGTGCTCAATGTAAATGATTTTCCTCCGCCTTCAATTATCTTCCAGCCTGCCAGATTAATCGTATCATTTGACGGGTTGAATATTTCGATGTATTCTGAATTTCCTGTCAATGGTTCAAACATTAATTCATTAAACACAATTGACATTGGTTTCGCAGCCTGAATGTTCTGAACAGAATTCTGATAACCTGGTGTTGCTCCACTATCAGCAACTGAAAAAATCCAGTTGTTTTTTTGATTTGTTGGTTGATTATAATTTATTCTTTCAATTGAATGTTTACTCCTTCCCCAATCAGAAAAATAAAAGAGTGAATCAATTGCAAGACCACGGTCGTCATAAATCACAACTCCATCTCTGTCATTATTTAGTGTTGGAATCGGAACGAGTAAAATGGGCGAAGGAATTGAATCATAAAAATTTCGAATTAATAAATTAGAAGCTAATACAACAAAAGTTTCCGGTTCAAAATAAAAATCATTATTTGTAATTGTAACTTGAGTTGGAGTTGTGACCACATCAGAAATTTTCCAGCCTTTAAGATTTATTCTTGAATTAGATTTATTGTAAAGTTCTACCCATTCAGGTTCTCCGCTTCTCGGGTCAAACATTACTTCATTAATTACAATTGTTCCAGGCGGAAGACCGGGTTTAATTAATAGAGAAATGGTATCATTCGTTTTATTTTCATCTGAGGGAAAGTTTAATTCAGCAAATACTTTTGTTTCTTTTTCTAATCCTGCAATTAATGAATCTGCACGGATAAAAATTGAATCAGCCGATCTTAAGTAATTAATCGGACTTGAATTTACAATCAAATCAATATTTCCATCATTACCGAAATCATATTTAAATGCAACAAAAAAATTAGAGGCATCTCTAATTCCAAAATTCTTTATCCAGACTCCAACTTCAACAGTATCATTTAAAACAGGAAATGCTGGACTTGTTAAAATTTTAATAATTCCAATATCAAATTCTCGTTGTGAAATACTGTTATATCCACCTGGCGTTCCATTCACTACAATTGAATTTGCCCAGTTTGAGATTGAGTTATCACCGATTAAAATTATTTTTTCATCAGAATATCCAGCCGAATTATTTGCTGAATATGTATATGACCAGATTGTATCACTGGAAGAATTTAACAAATGAACATCTCTATCAGTAGTATTAGCCATCCCGGATGTTCCAAAGGCATTATCACTAATCTTCAAAATCAAAGCGTTAGGTGAAACTGTGTATCCACCAGAATAATCGCCTTCAAATATAACAGCAAATTGTCGTGGTAATAGTTTAGTCCCACTACCAGCATCAACAATTAAATCAGGTGAAGAAGTATAATATTTTATCTTCCAGCCAGATAGATTAATTGTATCAGAATAACTTGTATTAAATAACTCAACGAATTCACCATTTGGAATTGAACTCGAATTGTAAAACATTATTTCCGAAAAAATTACGGAAGTGTCTCTGTTTTGTGAATAAAGTTGAAGCGAGAAAAATATAATGCTGATTAAAATTCGTTTCATAATAACTGAAAATAAATATTTTCTAAAACTAAATAAACCTTTCAAAACAATTTCACTTCAAATTAAAGAATTATTCAAAAGGGATAATTTTTTTATTCTGTTCCGTTTTTACGAATTCTACTTGCAATTATCTAATTACCTGGAAAATCGTAATCCCTGGAATTAGAATATGATTATAATCCTGGAAACAAAAATTTTATTCAGCAACTATAATTATATACTATATAAATCGGGAATGATTAAAAGGATTATATTGTCGTTCTGAATTTGCTTCAGGCTCTATTATTAATACATAATTTCGAGCTCAGAATTTAAAACAAATTCGTGATGAAATTTCTGGAAAGTCGGGTAAGAAAAATAGTTCAGACCTTAATTCAATTGTTTCAAAGTCTATGATTAAAAAAGAATGGTAATAACTAATTTTTATTATCACTAACCATTTTATAATTTATTGATATAATTATGGAAAAATTCAAATTAGTTACCAATTTAAAACCAACAGGCGATCAACCAGATGCAATTAAACAACTGGTTGAAGGTATTAAGCGAGGTGAAAAATTTCAAACTCTTCTTGGCGTCACTGGCAGCGGAAAAACATTTACAATTTCTCATGTAATTGCTCAAGTAAATAAACCAACTCTCGTTTTATCCCACAATAAAACTCTGGCTGCTCAGCTCTATGGTGAATTCAAATCATTCTTTCCTGAAAATGCTGTTGAATTCTTTATAAGTTATTATGATTATTATCAACCAGAGGCTTATGTAGTTTCAACTGATACTTACATCGAAAAAGATTTTTCTATTAATGATGAAATAGATCGATTACGATTAAAGGCTACTACTGCACTAATTGAAGGAAGAAGAGATGTAATAATTGTTGCTTCAGTAAGTGCAATCTACGGGATTGGTGCACCTCAAGAATATGCCAGTCAGGTAATTGTCCTTAAAGAAGGAATGAAATTAAATCGCAAAGAATTCTTGAAGAAATTAGTTGATATTTATTATTCGAGGAACGATGTAGAATTTACTCGAGGAACTTTTAGAATTCGTGGAGAGACAATCGATATCATACCGGCTTTTCTTGATGATCAGGCAGTGCGAGTAGAATTCTGGGGAGATGAAATCGAATCTCTTAAAATAATTAATCCTTTCACTGGAGATGTTATTGAGAAAATTACATCTTATGTGATTTATCCAGCTAAGTATTTCGTTACGCCTAAAGACCAGATTCGTCGCGCGATAAAATCAATCGAAAAAGAACTCGAATTGAGATTACACGAACTAAGAAGCCAGGAAAAATTTCTTGAAGCTCAAAGACTTGAACAACGAACGAAATTCGATATAGAGATGATGAAAGAAATTGGTTATTGCTCAGGAATTGAAAATTACAGTCGACATCTGGATGGAAGACCACCCGGCTCAAGACCTTATACATTATTTGATTATTTCCCTGAAGATTATCTTTTAATTATTGACGAATCACACGTTACTATTCCACAAATCCGCGGAATGTATAATGGTGATAGAGTAAGAAAAGAAACTTTAGTTGAACATGGCTTTAGATTACCTTCAGCACTGGATAATCGTCCGATGAAATTTGAAGAATTCGAAGAAAAAATAAATCAAGTAATTTTTGTAAGTGCAACACCTGGAGATTATGAATTAGAGAAATGTAAAGGTGTTGTTGTCGAACAGGTAATCAGACCAACAGGATTACTTGATCCTCCTATTTCTGTCAGACCGGTTAAAAATCAAATTGATGACTTATTAAATGAAGTAAGAATTCGTGCTGAGAGAAAAGAAAGGGTTCTCGTTACAACTCTCACAAAAAAAATGGCTGAAGACCTTACTGATTATTTCGATAAACTTGGTGTAAAAGTTCGTTACATTCATTCTGATATTGATTCTCTTGAACGAGTAGAAATTTTGCGAGATTTACGCCTTGGTGATTTTGATGTCCTTGTGGGAGTTAATCTTCTAAGAGAAGGTCTTGATTTACCTGAGGTATCTCTCGTTGCCATAATAGATGCAGACAAAGAAGGATTTTTAAGAAGTGAAAAATCTCTTCTTCAGATAGCCGGTCGAACTGCAAGAAATGCAAATGGACTTGTGATTATGTATGCCGATAGAATTACCGAATCAATGAGAAAAGTTATTGAGGAAACAGAAAGAAGAAGAAAGAAACAAATTGAATACAACAAAAAACACGGAATTGTCCCGAAAACAATTTATAAAACAACTGAAGAAATTCTTTCCACAACGACTGTAGCCGATGTCAGAAAAGGAAAGGAAGATTATGGAAAAAGAAAAACCTCTTTCACTGTTGCTTTACAACCAATAATAAAACATCTCACACCTCAACAGAAACAGGAATTGATTGACCAATTAACTATAGAGATGCACAATGCAGCAAAAGATCTTGAATTTGAAAGAGCTGCTGCTATTCGTGATGAAATTCAAAGATTAAAAGAGAGTTTGAAACAAAAAGAAAATTAAATTGAGCCAGACACGAAAAATCTACAACGAAATAACCCATCAATATTTATCACTACCGGAAAAATGCACGAGAATTGTAAGCTTCAGTCCTGCAATCACTGAAGCATTGTTTTTTATGGGGCTTGTAAATAATATTAAAGGTGTGAGTGTTTATTGTGTTCATCCTGAAGATGCAAGAAAAAAGAAAATCGTCGGTGCTTATAATTCATTCAAAGAAAAAGTAATTGATGAAATTAATCCAGATATAATTTTTACCACGACTGGTTATCAACTCGAGCTAATTAAAAAATTGACAGAAAAATATGCAGTATATCCTGTTCGACTTCCTCCAAAGCTTTCCGAATTAATTGCAGATTGTGTCGAAGTTGGACTTGTAGCAGGTTATGAAAAAGAAGCAAGAGATCTTCAATCAAAACTTCTAAATGAATTAATAAAATTACAGAGCAACTCAATTCATTCATCAAAAAAAATTTACATTGAAATCGATCTTGGTGGACCGGTTACTTTCGGTGCTTACAGTTACATTACCGATGGAATAAATTTTTTAGGTTGTAAAAATATCTTTGAAAATATAAAAGCTGAATGGTTAACTCCGGATGATAAAAAAGTCACAGAATTAAATCCTGATATAATCATTTATGAACCAAAGATGTTCTCAAAAAATCGTAATCGAGAAAAAATTATTGAAAGACTTTTTCAACGATTTGGAAATATTAAAGCTTTGAAGGAAGAACAAATTTATATCACTCCAGGTAGCTACGATTTTTTCGCTCACCATGGACCTGGATTTATTTTGAGAGCAATGAATTGGTTAAAGGACATAATCAGTTAAGCCTACAATAAATAAGTATTCAAACTCCCCTCTTCAGATTTATTCTTTGATTTTTTTAAGAAACAATAAACTCCGAGAAATAATAGCGATTAATCTTAACTCAAGAAAGATATTTTTTTAAGCTTTGAATTCTTTCCAGATTAAAAAAGATTTTATCTTCACTTAAAAAAGTTTTATTGCTTTTACAGACCACACTCATCAGTATACTCAATTTGAATTTTTAATGAGATTAACTAATTTATTGTAGTCAGAGGAGGTTTATTTATGAAGTTTTTAAAATTTACATTCCTTTATTTTTCTATAATCACCCAATTATTATTTGCACAAAGTAATTTCGACATTAACGCTTACAAACAATTCCTGCAGCAAAATCAAAATCTTACACCTCAGCAGTTATTCTCCAGATATGATGCGGGTTTATTCTTGAAAAATATTTATGTTCCACCAAATGTACTCTATCTCGATTCTATAATTACGAAGTATAATCTGACCCCTTATGAAAATTCATTATTGAGAAAGAATGGGTTTGTTGTAACTGAAAGATTAAGTTACCACTCTTTTGCTGATGCTTTTCTCGATATATGGCACAAGGATTTACCTGTATTTATCACGACTGATGCAATTCTCCATGGAATTCATAAATCTATTGACAGAATTTTAATGGACATTGAATTGCAAAAAATAATTCCACTCTTAAAACAAAATCTACCATTGATTAAATCGAAACTTTCAGAGCTTCACAATCAATATTCAAATGATAGTCTAATGCTTATCTCGTTGAAAGATGTTGATGTTTATTTAACTGTTCCAATGAGATTACTTGGACTTAATGCCCAGCCGTTTTATTCAGATAATCAGAACCTGGTTAATACATTGATAAATTTCATCAATCAACAACAGCCACGATATATTAATCTCTTCAGCTCGGTACCAAGGGATATTGATTTCAGTCAATTCACGCCACGTGGACATTATTCAATTTCGACTTTTCCCGAACTTTCAAACTACTTCAAAACAATGATGTGGTTTGGAAGAATTGAACTTTATTTGATTGAGCCCAGGTCAGACAATCCTTATCAACCTTCTATTAAAGATATTCAGAGACAGATAATTGATGCTCTGTTGATTCGAGAGTTAATTAATTTATCTAACACACGAAATAAATTAGATGAAATTGAAAAGATACTCCAATTCTTTGTAGGCGAATCTGACAATGTAACGCTTAATAATTTAGATGATTTGGTTACCATATTAAACATTACTTCACCCAATCAACTCACTGACATAAATAAGGTTTTAATTTTTCAAGATTCATTAAGAACAAAGTCTTATACATTTCAAAAAATCCTTTCACAAATTCTATGGAGTAATCCTCAAAATCCAGATAGTATAATTCCGGCTTCAGCTTTTTTGCTGTTTGGACAGAGATTTGTAGTTGATTCCTACATTACTTCACAAGTTGTTTATGATAAAATTAAATTCAGTGGTGTAAAAATTCGTAGAATGCTTCCTTCCACTCTTGATATTCTTTTTGCTCTCGGAAATAGTGCTGCAGCTCAACTACTTATCAACGAGCTTGAAAATTATAAATACAGTTCAAATTTAGCTTATCTAAGATATTTAATTGATCATTACGACAATGATTTCTGGGAAAGTTCAATTTATAATTTGTGGTTAAACGCAATTCGTGCTTTGAATGCCCCACAAAATCGTGATAATCTTCCTCCGTTTATGAAAACAGCGGCTTTCTGGCAGGAGAAAATAAATACTCAATTAACTTCATGGACACAATTAAGGCATGATTTCTTATTGTATGCAAAACAATCTTATTCGGGTGGAGTTGTGTGTTCTTATCCCTATGGTTATGTTGAACCAATACCAGAATTTTACTACAGGATTAAGAGACTGGGAGAAATTGCTTATCAAAAATTTAGTTCAGAATTTATTTTACCTCCAGTTGCCAACGATGTAAAAGATTATTTTAAAAGAGTACAAGAAATTGCTGATACACTTTATAATATTTCCATAAAAGAATTGAATAATCAACCATTGAACAATCAGGAAAAATTATTCTTGCAAAAAGTTTTGTTTGAAGATAGAATCTGTGGTAATGAATTAAGTGGCTGGTATCTTGACCTATTCTATTTTGATATTGCTGGTTCAATAGCTTCAGAAACCGATTATCTGGTGGCTGATATTCATACGGCACCAACAGACGATGCTGGAAACACAGTTGGCTGGGTAAAACACTGTGGAACAGGAAAAATAAATCTTGGAGTTTTTATTGCTCCCTCTTATGAAGGAACAATTGCTTATGCTGGTCCACTTTTCAGTTATCACGAATTCACTACACAAAACTTTTTAAGATTGACTGACAATCTCTGGAAAACTACTTATTTATGGCAATCAACGAGACCATCTTTTGTAAACTTGTATCTCGCTGATTCTACAGGTAATTCAAGAGGAGAAGGTATTAATCTCTTTACTGGTTTAAAAGGAGAAAATCCTTCAAATCCAAACACAATTTATCTTTTCCAGAATTATCCCAATCCATTTAACTCAAATACAATAATTGGTTTCTCTATTCCAGAAAAATTTTCGAATTCTTTTGTTGAACTGAAAATTTATGATATTCAAGGAAGAGAAATTAAAACTCTGGTGAGTGAACAACTTCAATCCGGAAGCTACTTTGTTGAGTGGAACGGTAATGATGCATCAAAGAAATCTGTTTCAAGTGGTGTTTATATCTATGAATTAAGAGTGGGTGAAATATCTTTATCAAACAAAATGATTTTGATGAAATAAAAAATCACTCTGAAAAGATAAGACAACTTTTAATCCTTCTAACCCACAACTTTATAAAATGGGGATGTAAAATTATTAGAGCATAGTGATAATTGAATATTTAGTTGACTTATTGTTTTTAGCAAAAGAAATTATACTTTATTTATCTGATTTACGCTAATGCTTTAATTTATTCTTTTCAATTCAAATTTGTCTGGAAAAACTTCGAAGAGAATGATTTTAATTTTTTAATTAATACTTACCGAATTTTTCAGCGAGCAATTTCAGACTTTTGATATTTTCTTTTGGAACAAGTGGAGCAATTGAACAAGCTGTGCTCAGAATAAATCCACTCCCCTGTTTACCAATTTCTATAATCTCTTTAACATCATTATAAATTTTACTCTCATCACCATAAAGTAAAGTATTTACCGAATCAATGTTTCCTTTTATAAAAGCATTTTTCCCCAACCGCTTTTTTGCGTCAATCAAATCAACGTCACCAAGAGGTTTTGGGTCAAGACATTCAAGACCAGAAGTCCCGGACTCAATCATTAATTCAAGTCGATCATTGATTGCACCACAGGTATGAATGTAGACAAATTTTCCTTTATCTTTAATGGTTTTGATGATTTGAGATTCAAAAGGTAAAACGAATTCTTTATAGAATTCGGGTGAAATAAATCCAGCTCCTGCAAATGGAGAGGATATTTTAATTGCATCAATTTTCTTGTCACACATTTCTGAAGCAAGTCTGGAAATACCTTCAGTAAATTTTTGCAGAATGGATTTACATTTATCTGGATTCTCTATCAAAGCCATCAAAGCATTTTCATAACCAAGCAAATCAAGTAAATAATCAAATGGAGATGTAATTTCTCCATGAATTGAAAATTCATCACCAACTTTATCATAAATCAAATCAAATATCTCAAACTTATTATTTAAATCAATCTTAAAATGCAAACCACCAGAAACAGGAATGTAGTCAATTTCTTCAGGCAAGTTTTCAAGAACAATTTCATCAACTGATGGAAAAATCCTCGGCTCATAAAATTCCGGGAAAGGCAGGTCTTCTCTTGTGAAGATTAATTTTCTATCTTTCAAATAAACAATTTCTCTGTCATCACTTTTTTCAATTTGATTGTAAATATCTCGCCAGTTTTTGAAATGACCATGAAGACTAACCAATATTCCATCAAATTCATAAAGCTCTCTCAATTTGATTAATCCATTCGCAAATATCTGGGCATCAAACCAGAAATCAACAGGAGATATTTCTGGCAATTGTTGAAGCATATGACCAATGCTCATCTGACACATAACTGGAACACGATCAGGAGTTTCAAAATTCATCGCTGCAAGAATTCTTTCTCGTGAATTCATTTTAAGCTCCTATCACGGCTGATAATTCAGATTAAGGAAATTGTCTAAAAAGTGTAATTCAAAATCTGGTTCGGAATCCTGTTTTGGAATTTAATTTTAAAATAAAATCGGAAATAAGTTCTCGTTGAGAAAAAACTTTTTTGTTAATATCTAAACATTGAAAGACTAAACTAACTCTTCCTAAACTCTTTAATTATTTTCTCAACTTCTTCTTCAGAAATTCCAGAACCAAGTGTTCCCGTTTTTGAACCTGACGGGTACTTTCCTTTTTCATAAGTATATGTTTCTTTGAGAGGAGGATTTCCTGCACGAATTCTCATTCTTTCTTCAATTTCTTGAATCCAGCCAGTAGATGGTTTATCTGAATGTGAATGAGAAACAAAACTTGCACCAGCGAAAGAATTTAAGCTTGCACCAGAATCCGGATTCATTGGATTCGTTTCAAATGCAAGTTTTTTATAATTGAGAAGATGTTTAGCAGTTACATTCTCCGAGATAATTGAACCGCCCCAAGTTCCTGGACCAAGTGTCATTGATGGATATAATGCTGTAGTGTAACCCACTGCACCAAGTGCTGCAACAGTATTAACAAGAATTCTAAATGTTGGTTTTTCAAGTGCAAATTTCATTATGATGTCTTTATCATTTGAATGAATCACAAGAGTGTGTCCAATACCACCAAATTCAAGAATATCAATACAACGATGACAGGCATTCAACCAACCTTCTTCAGTATAAAAAGCAAGAATTGGAGAAAGTTTTTCCATCGATAGAGGTTCATGTTTACCAACTGAATTTAATTCGCAGATTAATACCCGGGTATTAGGTGGAACATTAAAACCAGCTTTTTGTGCAATGACTGGAGCAGTACGTCCAACAATTTCTGGATTAATTCTACCATCTTTAACAAGAATTGCTTCGAGCATTTTCTTTTCTTCAGCATTAATAAAGTAACCGCCGTTTCGTTTGCATTCTTCAATGACTTTTTCTCGAATTGGTCTATCACAAATAATTGCCTGTTCAGATGAACAAAGAACACCGTTATCAAATGTTTTGCCTGTAAAAATATCTGCAACAGCTTTTTTAATATTTGCCGTTCTTTCAATAAATGCCGGGACATTTCCTGGACCAACTCCATAGGCAGGCTTGCCTGCACTATAAGCAGCTTTAACCATTGGAGTTGAACCAGTTGCAAGAATAATTGCCACATTTCGATTTTTCATTAATTCATTGGTACCTTCAAGCGTTGGATTTGATAGACAATTGATTAAACCTCTCGGTGCCCCTTCCTTGACTGCTGCCTCTTCTAAAATCTTTGCTGCCTCAAATGTACATTTTGCTGCTGCTGGATGTGGAGAAGCTACAATCGAATTTCTCGCTTTTACTGATATCAAAGCTTTGTATATCATTGTTGAAGTTGGATTCGTAGACGGTATTAAAGCAGCAACAACTCCCATTGGCTCAGCTATTTCTACAATCTTTCCATTTTCATAAACATTAACAACCCCAACTGTTTTTAAATCCTTAATCGATTCATAGACAAATTTAGAACCAAAAATATTTTTTGTGATTTTATCCTGAACATTTCCAAATCCTGTTTCCTCAACAGCCATCTTCGCAAGTTTTTCCCTTGCATCATAAGCAGCATCAGCCATTGCTTTTACAATTTTATCAACCTGGGATTGTGTATAATGTTTAAATTCAAGTTGAGCCTCTTTTGCTCTTTTACAAAGGTCTCTAACTTCTTGAATTGATTGTAAATCTTTGTCAAGATTCATTTCATTCCTCAAATTTTGTTTGAAAAAATAAATCTAACTTAAACAAAAGGCAAACCTGATTTTTGTTCAATTAAAAGTTCAAAGTTTAATTTACACGAATATTATTGTAAAAATCATAATTTTTTGCTTTGTCAAACTACTGATGATTCAACGAGGGCGAATTTCACTCTATCAACATCAATCATAGAAGTTATACCGATGGGTAAAGTAAATTTATTCTTAATATGACCAAATGATAAACCATAAATAACTGGAATACTCAATGAACCAAGTCTATCAATTAAAACCTCTCTCAGATTTAAAGATTCACGAAATGAAGGATTTTCTTTTTTCACTTCACAATTCGAGAATTTACCAAGTATAATTGCCCGACATTTTTCTAATTTTCTGGAATTAATTAATTGTGTGAGCATTCTGTCAATTCTGTATGGTTCTTCACCAACTTCTTCAATGAAGAAAATTTTTTCGTCAAGATTAAAATCGAATTCAGTACCAATCAAATTAACTAAGAGGGAGAGATTGCCCCCAATTAATCTACCTTCTGCTCTTCCAGAATTAATTTGAAAGATACCTTCGATTGAAGAAACTTCCTCGTTTTTTTCTTCTGGTAGACTTTCCATTTCAACAAAATCTTTTCCTTCCATTAATACATCTATGAAATATTTTTTCGTGAAATCATTAAAGGAAGAAATTCCAACAGCACCATGAAATGTAACCAGTCCAGTTTTAATAAAAATGGCGATTAACAATGCAGTGATATCCGAATAGCCTATAAACACCTTTGGATTTTTTCGGATTAATTCATAATCAATCAATCTAAGTATTCTTGGAGTGCCATATCCACCACGGGCACACATAATTCCATCAATATCTTTTCTTGCAAACATCTCGTGAATGTCTTCCACTCGTTCTACATCGTTTCCGCCAAGGTAACCGAATCTTTTAAAAAGATTTCTGGATGGAATTGCGATTAACCCGAGTGAAGCAAGATTTTGTTCTATCTTTTCAAAATCTTCTTTTGTTATAAAACTTGCAGGAGCAATAATGCCAATTCGACTTTTTTCTTTTAATCTTTTTGGCTTGATAATTTTTGAGTCTCTGATTTGCTCTGTATCAGGTTCAAATAAAAAAGGTTGAGCATAAACGCTCAACCTCGAAGCTAAAATTGAGATTGCGGATAACTTAAAAAAATCTCTCCGCTTCATTTTGATGAGTTTAATACCTCTTGAATTGCATTATCAAAAAACGCAAAATCTCTCATTCCAATAATAAACTTTTTCTGATTTCCTTTTGAATCAAAAATCACTGTAAGCGGAATTGCACCCTGCCATTGAGGGAAGATTTCAATTAACTCTTCTATTTTCTTAAAATTCTGCAGATAAATTTTGAAGTTCACATTATTTTTCTCCAGGAAAGGAATTACATCCGTTTGCAAATCTTCTCGATCATCAACACTTAATCCAACAATCTCGACTTTTGAATTTTTATATTTATCAGCAAGTTTTACAAGGTCAGGAAATTCTCTTTTACAAGGACCACACCAGCTCGCCCAGATATTCAACAATAAAACTTTCCCTTTTCTGTTCTTAATTAATTTCTGAAGTTTTGCTTTATCCATATCTTCAACTGAAATTTTCTTTGGATTTTGAGCAACCAGTGTTGATAATGATATTAATAAAATTAAAAGTATTGATAAAAGTTTTGTTTTAATCATTTTTAACCCTCTTAATTGTGCAACCAAATGCTTTAGTTTCTTTTACTGTGACTTCTTTACCAGCCAGAATCTCTTCAAGAACATTCTTGAGATCTTCCTGTTTTACATTTTTGATTTTTCGTGAATCATCTATCCTGCCATGATAGAGTAATTCAAAATTTGAATTTAAAACATAAACTTCTGGAGTATAAGAAGCTTTAAAAATATCGGCAATCTTATTTTCATAATCTTTCAGGATTAAGAAAGTAAGATTATTCTTTCTGGAATGTTCTTTGATTTCCTCAACTGTTTCTTCTTTATTCGAATTAATTCCAATAAAGGCAATGCCCTGTTTACTGTATTCTTGAAATAATTTTTCCATTCTTGAATTATAATCATTTGAGACAGGACATTGAGTTGATACAAAAATTATCACAATAGCTTTATAATCTTTGAAGTCTGAAAGTGAATATTTTTTCCCATCAATGCCTGGAAGGGTAAAATTTTCATATTTATCTGGAACCTGAGCGAACAATCCGCTAAGAAACACCACAAAGAATAAAATGATTTTTTTCATATTATAAATCTCCATTATTTTAATTCACAACTCATTATAAGCAATTAAAGTTCAGTAAAGAAAAGTTCATTAATTAGTTTTTCTCCTTTGATAAGATCGTCGAAACTTTCCCTTTCTCGAATCACAAAGAATTTATCACCATCAACCATTATTTCTGGAACTCTTCTTCTCGAGTTATAATTGGAAGACATACAGAATCCATAAGCACCAGCGGACATAATAGCTATTAATTCACCAGATTTTGTTTCCACAAAGTTTCTCTCTTTCGCAAAAAAATCTCCTGTTTCACAGGCTGGACCAACAATATCGTAAATAACTCTGTTTCTATTCTCATTTAAAACTGGAAGAATATGATGATAAGCATCGTAAAGGGCGGGACGCATCAAATCATTAACAGCTGCATCTACAACGAGAAAATTTTTATTTCGATTACTTTTAAGATACAGTGTCTTGGTAATTAGAGCACCTGCATCAGCGGTTAAATATCTTCCTGGCTCGAAAATTATTTTGCATCCAGATTTTTTCAAATCATCTTTGATTGCATTTGCATAATCAAAAACATCTGGAACAGGTTCTTCACCATATTGTACTCCTAACCCACCACCTACATCAAAATGTTCAATCTCAATTCCTATTTTCCTTAACTGCAAAATCAAGTCATTCATTATTTTAATTGCTTCTCGAAAAGCGGAAACATTTGTAATCTGAGAACCAATATGCATATCTATTCCCAGAATTCTGAGATTATTTAAACTTCGAGCAAACTTAAATGCATCAATGGCAAGTTCCTGAGCTATTCCGAATTTACTTTCATATAAACCAGTTGTTATATATGGATGAGTTCGAGGATCAACATCAGGATTAATTCGAATCGCTATGTTTGCAATTTTTTTTACAGCCCTGGCTAATTCATTTAAAAGTTCAAGTTCCTGAAAAGATTCAATCTTGAAGAGAAAAACATCATTCTGTAATCCCAATAATATTTCTTCCTCAGTTTTACCAACTCCAGTGAATAAAATATTTTCAGGCTTTGCTCCTGCCTTCAGAGCACGATAAAGTTCACCACCAGAATTAACATCCAGACCAGCTCCAAGTGAATAAAACAATTTAATAATATTAAGATTTGAACTGGCTTTTACAGCATAATGAATACGATGTGGGATATCTTCAAATGCTTTTTGAAATGCTTTGAAGCGGTCAATCATCGTCTTTTTGCTATAAACATAAAAGGGAGTCCCAACTTCATTCGCAATTGAAATTAAACTGGCATTTTCACAGTGAAGTAAATTATCTTTGTAAATAAAATTTTCGAATCTCATATTTCCTTTCAAAATTTGTCAAAAATAAAAAATATTTTCGTGCTTATTAAAAATCGAGGTAATTAAAATGGAAAAATATGTAATTCAGAGAAACCCATTTCAAGTTCCAACTTTAGATGGTAAAATAATCAAAGAACATTTTGGGATTCCCTCAACAAATACTTCAGAATTCAGTCTTGCCCATATGATTGCACCTGCAAAATGGAGTGAACCATTTCAGAAACCTGAGTTCGATGAAATAACTTTTATCATAAAAGGGAAAAAACAAATCGAAATAGAAAATGAAAAAATTATTTTAAATGAAGGTGAAAGTATACTCGTTAAAAAAGGCTATTCAGTAAGATATTCAAATCCTTTTGATGAACCAGTCGAATATATTTCGATTTGTATCCCAGCATTTTCAATTGAAAAAGTGCATCGAGAAAAAGAATAATTCAATGCATCTGATTAATACCAGAAATGAAACTGGAGAACAAAACTATTATTCTTTTCAATTCGTGGATTTTCAAGATTGATTCTAAACTGTGGTTTAATCTCAAAGAAACTGTAAGGATATAAATCAAAACCTAAAATGACATGAGATGAATAAATGTCTTTCTGTTGTGTGTCGGGAAGGAAACGATCATAACGAGCCACAAAGTCCACACCATTTTTTATTCTGACAGAAGTTTCAATCATTAATGCTTGCGAGTTAATATTCTGGTTCACATAATTTTTTGCAAGGACAAGTTCACTGAGTAACGAAAAATTTCTGAAACCAAATCCACCAAAGACGCTTGTAAAATTAAACTTATCTGAAGTACTTCTGAAAAGTCCATAAGAACTACCAAACATAAAGTTCAAATTATTTATAGAAGGCGTTAACTCAATTCTCCCGATATAAGACGGATCTGTTCTAAAAGGGAATTTATCCTGACCTGCACTCAAAGAAACAAACAAAAAATCAGATGGATAAATGCCAAATTCAGTTCCTGTTTGAGAATAATTAGGAGCAAAAATCAATCCCTGAATAGCTTTCGTACTTAATAAGCCCATATCTCCATTTCTTGTATAGGCAGTATGGTCATCCAGTTTAAGTCCAAAGTTTGGTGAGAATGTACCAATTTTCAAATAGCCATCAAGTGGAACAAATTTTAAAATTCCATAACCTTCAAAAGCAACACGATAAAGATCATAGGTTGCAATAAATTCTAATTCATCACTAAGTAAAAAATTTGTGTAAACACCTCCTGACATCTTATGAAAATCAGTTTTCTTTAATTCCTGTGAATAGAGATATTGAAATCTAAAATCAAAACCAATAGAAATATTTTCATTAAGAAATGGACTGATTGCTGTAGAAGAAGTTCTGAACATTCTCAAATTATTTTTTCCATAATTCCAGCCATCTTTATTTCTGATTACTCCTCCTGAAGGATTTGAATGGCAATCTCGACACTGATTACCTCGCATTACTGCAAATCGAGGTACAGCAATAAGTTCACAAATCAGAGTAAATGAAAAAAGAAGAATTAATTTTCTCATATCAAACCTTTTATTTGCATTATAATGCAATGTATTAATTAATACAATGACTAAATTCTATCAGTTTGATAATTTTGGAAAAAGGAGATAACAAATGTTTCTTTATCAGATTTATCCAGTTATAATCTTGCTCCATCTTCTCTCAGCTGTGATATGGCTTGGATTTTTTCCAGTTGAGATTTATTTGATTAACTCAATTAAAAAAGAGTCGAATACAGATTTCAAAAAAAATCAAATTCAGAAACTACTAACTCTGACAAATCTTACTGGAATGATTGGAGCAATTGGGATAATCATTACTGGAATTGCGTTGGTCTTAATTTCACCTCTCTATAATTTTTTTGAATTCAAGGCTAACCACTGGTTAACAACAAAACAATTTATCATTCTTATAATCTTATTGATAATATTTGCCGTAATTATTCCTCTCTCAAAAAAAATAAAAAACTTTTCGGATACTAATTCGAATGAATTCAAAAGATTTGTGAGATGGGCGTACATTGAGAAAACATTAGTTTTGATAAACTTTTTACTTGCATTCTTTCACAGATATTTCTTTTAATTCATATTTAAAAAAGTTAGAGCCCGAGCAGGCAATCGGGCTCTATTGAATAAGAGAGTAGAGAGCTGAGGTGGGAAACTTTAAAAACTCTTTTTAAGGAATAACAATCATCAAAACCAGAAGTAAAATTAAAAGGGCTGTATAAATTAAAAGCTCTTTTATTTCCTTATTGTTTTTTAATGTTGTCTCTTTCATTTTTTCTCCTCTTTCTTACTGATACAAACATATTTCATAACATGCTTAAAAGTAGTAAGCTACTGCTGAAGAAATTGTAGGATTTGGCTTTCACAAATTCGGCTTAAATTTGAGGGGAAAAAGGGATGAATCTCGAAATTCGAAATACCGATTTCAACACAATCGGGGATTTTCTGTACACTTTTTACTCATCAAAATGAATCTATAAAAATTTAATTTCTAATTTTTTTCAGGTTCAAATTTCTTTTTAATTAATCGTAACCGATCAAGAAAAATTTTTTAGTCACGAACTTACGGATAAATTAAATTCACTCAGCCCCTGATATTTTTACAATAAAACAATATCAATATTTCCAAATCAAACCAATCACATGCTTTTATGCATCTATATCGATTTGATGATCGAGACAATATCTCACCAATTCTGAATTACTTGAAAGACCAAGTTTCTGCAAGACTCTTGTACGATAAGTTGTAACTGTCTTATCACTAATTTTTAAATAATTAGCGATTTCTTTGGTTCTCATTCCTCGAGCCACTAATTTCAAAACCTGAAATTCTCTATCAGATAATTTTAAATGCGGTTCATCAAGTCTTCCTTTTCCTCTGATTACTCTATCTTTTAATTTTTCACTCATCAATTTTTTCCCTCGAGCAACATCCTTAATGGCTTGAAGAACTTCAAGTGGTTTAGTTCTTTTAGTTAAATATCCATTTGCACCAGCTTGAAGAACTCTTTGCTCATAGTGTTCTTCAGGATGCATACTAAAGACCAGAACTGGCATTTCAGGAAATTCTGCTTTTATTTGTTTCAGGCAATCAAGCCCGCTCATTTCGGGCATTGACATATCAAGTACAACAACATCAATATCTTTAGATCGAACCAATTGAAGTGCTTCAATTCCATTTTCCGCTTCAGCTACAACTTTGATTTCTTGATCATTTTCAATCATTCTTCTGAAACCTTCACGCACTACTGCGTGGTCATCAGCAATAAGTACTTTTATCATTTATTACCTCCATTAATTGGTATGCGGAGACTAACAATAGTTCCTTTCTTTGGTTTTGAATCTATTAAAAGTTCTCCATTGCAGGAGTAAGCTCTTTCTTTCATTCCGACTAAACCTATTGCTCGTGGATCATTTAATTTTTCATTAGGAATTCCAATTCCATTATCAGCTATTTTCATTAGAAAATCACCATTCTGTATTTTCAAATCAATCACCACTCGATTTGCTTTAGAGTGACGAGCAACATTTGTTAATGCTTCTTGAAGAATTCTAAAAATAACTGTTGATACATCCTTCGGAAAATTAGTATCATTAATTTTATGATTAAGTACAGTAATAATGTTTGTTCTCTGTTCAAACTGGGAAATTTCATTTTCAATTGCAGGGATTAATCCGAGATCATCTAATAATGCAGGTCGTAATTCAGAGGCAATCCTTTGAACAGAGCTTATCAAATCTTCAATCATATTGTGAATTTTATCAATTCTTGCTTCAAGTTGGAGCTTGGTGCGTTTTCGCATTGTTTTAATTCCAGAAACCTCAAAAAACAAACCAGTCAATTGTTGTCCTAACTCGTCATGAATTTCTCTTGCGATTTTCGTTCTCTCTTCTTCTCTGATTGATTGAAGATGGAGAGCAAGTTTTCGATATTTTTCTTCGGAGTTCTTAATTCGTCTCTCGTATTCTTTTTGTTCAGAAATATCTCTGAAAATACTCAATAACATTTTCTTATCATTCTGCAAATAAATAAATGAGTTAGATATTTCCACTGGAATTTTTTTCCCATTCCACAATGTAATTGTAGTGGATTGACGGGTTGGAATTGATTCATTATGAAGATTATCAATAAATATTTTCAAATCATCTTTACTCTGATCAAAATAACATATGTTATAATTCTGCCCAATCAATCTTTCATAAGGCATTTGAACCAGATTGGAGAAGGAACGATTAACAAGTTTAATTTTAGCTTCTTCATCAACTAATCTCATTCCATCGGCGGAATTTTCCCATACATTTCTGAACATCTCTTCATTTTGAATAAGAGCAAGTTCAGTAATTTTTCTTTGTGTAATATCCTCACCGATGCTTGAAAGTCCAATCACCTCTCCTTTATCATTTATGATTGGTGAGATAGTTAGATTAACCCAGAGTTGATTTCCATTTTTGTGATAAAAAACTACCTCAGCTGATTGAGTTAATTTGGTATTTTGAATTGTTTGTGTCAGACTATTGAGTTTTTCTCTGGTAACCAAATCATCTTCTTTGATCAATAATCCTGTAACTTTTTTTCCTATCACTTCAGAAGTTTTAAAGCCAAATAAATTTTCAGCTCCTGAATTCCAGTATTGAATCGTTCCAGATAAATCAGTTGTAATAATTGAGATGGTAATTGAACTTTCAAGAATGCTTGAAAGAAAGATATTTGTTTCAGCAAGTTTCTTTTCATACTGCATCAGACCAATCATTCCACCGATAGAACCTGCAGCAGTTTTCAAAACAGCCTTTTCAGTATCAGACCATTCTCTTTCAGTAGTGCAATCATCAAAACCAATAAATCCCCAGAATATCTTTCCAATATAAATTGGGATTATTAAAATCGATTTAATGCCCTGAGATTCTAAAATTTCTTTTTCAGGATCGGATAAAAATCTTACGATACCGTAATAAATTTCACCATTGGTAACTTTTCTAAAAAGTGGTTCGGCATAAGGATGTTTGTAGGGTAAATTTTGTAAAAGAGGATTATCAATTTGTGCTTCAATTCCTTCTCTGCACCATTCATATTTTTGACTCATTAAAAGTTCGTTTGTTTGAGGATCAATGCTATTTTCAAAAACATAGACTCTATCAACATCGGTTGCTCTTCCAAGTATTTCCAGAGTTTGCTTTATCGCTTGGTCATGATCAGGGTTAACAAGTAATAATATCGATGCATCAGCAACTGAAGAAAGTAAGCGATCTTTCTTTCTTAGTAATTCCTCTGTCTTTATTCTTTCTGTTACATTACGAGCAATACCTCGGATTGACTTTACATAACCTAATTCTTTCACAATCGAGTTTTGATATTCGAATATTAATTCTTGACCATCTCTGGATTTTAATTTTAATGTTCCAATTGAAATATCACTTTTATCAAGTGAATGAATGTATCTGTAGAATTCTTCATCAGGAATATTAAAAACTTTCTGGAAAGATTGACCAATAATTTCTTCTACCTTATAACCCAACAATTTTTCGACAGCTTCATTTATTTTCAGGATTTTCCCGTCGAATTGATGAATATAAACCAGATCGGAAACATTGTTAAACAAATCAGCATACATTTCTTCCGATTTCTTGATCTCATCAATTCTTTCTTGCTGAAGGCGTAATAATTTCTTATTGCTAATTATAATACTTACTATAATTAGACCAACCAGTAGAAATATTACTATTGAACCAGCTAAAATTAACCACCAGATATGTTCACTTAATCCTGCCATATAAAAACTAATGTGTATACAACTGTTAACATAAGACTTATGAAGTTATGAACAATCCAGATGCCCTGTATATCATTACTTAATGCGAATATAAAAAGATTACCACCAAAGTAAATCATAAAACCGACTGTTATAATAAATCTGTAATTTCTTAACTCAACAATTAAACTATTTGAAAGGTAATCGACCAGAAACATAGAAGAAACTACTAAAAGCAGAATTGAATTTATGGTCAATGTGTAATTGTCAATCTTATTAAAATCCTCGAGATATATTTTATTAATCACAACAACAATTGTAAAAATTATCATCAAGATTGTAACTATTTTCTTCATTACATTTTGTTCGAAAGACCTGTAATAAAAAGTAGCTAGAAAAAAAAATTCCATAATCGTATAAATGTGTTCAAGCCAGACATTTTTTCTATAAACAACACCATAGTAAATCATTAATGCATTAAACAGGCATCCTACAGCAACTAAATAAAAAATTAGACGAAGTGGTCCACCAAGTTTTCTAAATTTTATCAAACCGATTACAAAAGGGACAAATGTTATAAGCGATGAAAAAATGTAATAGTATCTCATATAATTTTTATGTTTATGAATTCAATTTAGATTCCCCGTCGCAGTAAGGAGGACAAGGCCAATTCCTTTCCAGAATTATTCCTTCAGTTAAATCACTGCCTCCTTCATTTACACCAACTATCACAAGTTCAGGAGTGCCATCCTCATGAGCGGCGTAATAAATTCTGATGCCCACACACCCATCCTGTTCTAATAATTTTAACAAAGCTTCTTTACCAAAATAGTGAGCTTTTACATCCTGACCTGTCTGTTTGTTTTTGAAATTTTGAATCAGCTTTATAGCTTCTTCAAGTGTGATTTGATGTTCTTCTTTTCCTGTGAATGCCATTGTTTTAATCTCCTATTTTTTGATTAATGGATAAATTATGTTTAAATCTATTAATCGCACTGATTATTTTCAAAATTAAGTCAAAACTAAATTCTTACTAAGAGGTGAGTTAATAATGGAAGGCAGGAGATAGTATTTTATTTTCCCTTTTATTCTTTCAAACTGTTTTCGTGTTTATCCAGTACTTCCAGTTCAATCTGTAAAAATTCTCTTAATTTAATTTCAAGATCTCTTTTTAGTTTTTCAAGTTCTTGAACTTTTTTCTTCGCATCGAAAATCATTTCACTGGCTTTAATTTCAGCTTCTTTCTTTAAAATTTCTGCTTCTCTTTTAGCATTGAGAACATTCTTCTCATAAAATTTTATTTTTTCATCAGCTCTTACAAGCTCTTTTGCAAGCGAAATATTCTGCCATATCAATACACCAAGCAATCCAAAAATGGAAGTGATTCCTATTTTAAGTATCTGCAAAACAATATTTGTTAAAGAAACTTCTTTGAATGCAAATAATTCTGGTTTAATTAAGATAGCCAATGAGGATACCAATGAAATGGAAAGAAAAACCAGAGCAACTATCCATAATGATTTTTTTAATCCAAAAAGATAAGAGACAATAAATCCCAGACACGCTGCAAAAAACAACATTACAAACCAGAATCCAAATCCATAAGGATAAAATGAAAATATCTGTGTTTCACCGAAATTAGCGAGAAAAATAACTACACCATAAAAAAGAACAGAAATCCAGTAATAAAATGGAACTTTCATATTAAATTCTTTCAATTAATTTTTTCATCAGTAAAGTCATTTTAGGTTCTGATTTACTTGCAACCTCGATAACTTCTTCAACAGTTAATGGTTGAAGATTTTCTGGATCACACAAATCAGTAATTATGGTCATTCCAAAGCATTTCATTCCCATATGATTTGCGACAATATTTTCTGGAACCGTTGACATACCAACTGCATCTGCACCAATAATTCGTAAAAATTTATATTCAGCACGAGTTTCAAGATTTGGTCCAGTCAATGCAGCATATACTCCTTTTCTAACTTTTATTCCTTCTTCTTCTGCAATCTTTTCAGCAAGTGCAATTAATTCTTTTGAATATGGTTCAGACATATCAGGAAAACGAGGACCGAGGTCATTGTCATTTGGTCCAATTAATGGATTATCACCTAAAAGATTTATATGATCTGTCATTATCATCAAATCGCCTTTTTGAAATTCAGGATTTAATCCACCACCAGCATTGGAAATAAAAAGTGTTTCGACTCCAAGTCCGACTTTGTATGACATCACACGAACTGGAAAAGTAATCTGTTGCATAGAATATCCCTCGTAGTAGTGAAATCTCCCCTGCATTGCAACAACATCTTTACCGCCAATTTTTCCAAAAATTAATTTTCCATGATGAGATTCTACAGTAGAAACAGGGAAATGAGGAATATCTTCATAGTCAATAACCGTTTCAATGTCGATTTCTTTTACTAACCCACCAAGTCCAGTGCCGAGTATAATTCCAATTTTGGGTTTCATTGAGGTTTTTGTTCGGATGAAAGTTACAGCTTCGTTGATTTTATTTCTGAGTTCTGTCATCATACAATCCTGTTAATTATTGATTCTACATCTATTGATTTTGATTTTTCGTCAAGTGATTCTTTCGGTGATTTATTGCTTTCTGTTAAGACATTTAATAATTGAATATGAGCATTAATAACAGCTTTTAATCGTGTAATTAAAGTGCGTTTTCTTTCTTCAAGTTCAAGGACAGAATTCTGAATTGCTTTTGCTTCTTCTTGAGCTTTTTCTACAATTTGCTTTGCTTTCAATTCAGCTTCTTTAATTAAAAGAACAGCTTGTCGTTTTGATGCTTCCATCGCTCTTGATGAGGTCTCTTGTGCGGCTAATAGAGTCTGTTGTAAACTTTTTTCAATCTGCTGATAATCCTGCAGTTTTTTCTGTAGTTGAGTGAATTTGGCATTTAATTCCTCATTCTGCTTTATAAGTTGGTCAAACTCATCTGCAATTATTTCAAGGAAAGTGTTTACTTCGTCAGGATCGTATCCACGAATATTTCTTTTGAATTCCTGACGCTTAATGCTTAATGGAGTTATCTTCATTTTTAATTTTTCCTTTCTCCAAAAATTGCTGTTCCAATTCGAACAATAGTAGAACCTTCTTCAATAGCTATTTCAAAGTCAGAAGTCATTCCCATAGAAAGTTCTCTCAAATCTATATTTTCTGATTTAAAATGTGAATAGTCATCTCTAAGTTTTCGTAAAGTTGAAAAACATCTTCTAATTTCTTTTTCATCATCTGTCAGTGTGCCAATTGTCATCAAACCAATAAATTTTATGTTTTTAAGATTTTGAGCTTCGGATAAAAATTGTTCCAGATTATCTGGTTTCAAACCAAATTTCGATTCCTCTTTTGCAGTGTGAACTTCTATTAAAGCATCAATAGTTTTATTTTTTTCTCCAAATCTTTTATCAATTTCTCTGGCAAGTTTAATCGAATCGACTGAATGAATTGACCTGATTTTATCGACTAAGTATTTTACTTTATTAGTTTGAAGATGACCAATCATATGAAAGTTAATTTCTCTTCTTACAGCATCATATTTTTTTAGAAGTTCCTGTACTCGATTTTCACCAAAATCTCTCAAACCTAATTCATAAGCAAGATTAATTCTTTCAGGTTCAACATTTTTTGAAACAGCAATCAATTTTATTTCCTGAAATTTCCTTCCACTTCTTAAAGCAGCATTTTCAATTTTTCTAAGAACAATTTCAATATTTTCTTTAAGATTATCTACATTCATATACATTACAAAAGATTATTTCAAAAGTTTTATTCTTAAAGCAATAAGAAAAATTTTCACTCAGAAAATTATCAATACACATCGAATTATTTCAAAATATTTATCAATAAAAAACAAAAGGGAACGATTGGTTTCGTCCCCTCACCTAAAAATGAATTGTTATAAACAATCAGAGTTTAGAGATGGCTTATTCCTCATCTTCATCCTCTGGAACGACCCGAGCAATTGCAGAAATTCTATCAGCTGGATTTAGCTTAATCAATTTTACGCCTTGTGTATTTCTTCCCATCACTCTCAAATCTTTTGCATGTTGACGAATAATCATTCCTTTTTCTGTAATTATAACAATGTCATCATTATCATCAATTTCTTTTATATCAACCATCTTACCATTCTTATCACTTGTCTTAAGAGTTTTAACTCCTTTGCCACCTCTTCTTGTAATTCGATATTCATCAATTTCGGTTCGTTTACCATAACCATTTTCAGTAACCACGAGAATAGTAGATTTTCTTTTCGATACGACCATACCGACGACACGATCATTTTTATCGAGATTGATTGCTTTCACACCAGTTGCATTTCTTCCCATATCTCTGACATCTTGCTCATTAAATCTGATTGCCATTCCCTCACGAGTTCCAATTATGATATCGTCTGCACCATCACTAATTTTTGCATCAATTAAACGATCTCCTTCATTTAGATTTATTGCGATGATTCCAGTTTTTCTTGGATTACTGAAAGCATCGAGCCTGGTCTTTTTAATCAATCCTTTTTCTGTTACCATAACAACAAATCTATTTGAATCAAATTCGCGAACAGAAACGTAGGCACGAATGCTATCACCTTTATCAAGCTGAACAAGATTTAAGATTGACCTGCCGCGAGTTGCTCTACCACCTTCGGGGATTTCGTAAACTTTCAGCCAGTGACATTTACCTTGATCAGTGAAGAGAAGAATGTAATTATGAGTCGATGCAATGAACATATGCTCAATAAAATCATCATCTCGAGTAGCAGCACCTGTCACTCCCTTTCCACCACGTGATTGCCTTTTATATCCACTAACAGGAAAACGCTTGATATAACCATTGTGTGAAATTGTAATTACAACATCTTCTTCAGCGATTATGTCTTCAATGCTGAATTCTGAATAATCTTTAATAACCATTGTTCGTCGTTCATCGCCATATTTCTCCTTTAATTCGAGCAACTCTTCACTAATGATTTGCATTCGCTTTGCCTTGTTTGCCAGAATAAATCTTAACTTTTCAATTAATTTGATTGTCTCACGATATTCATCTTCTATTTTCTTTCTTTCAAGACCGGTTAGTCTTTGTAATCGCATATCAAGGATAGCTTTAGCCTGAATTTCAGAGAGCTTAAATTTTCGCATCAATCCATTTTTAGCAGTTTCAACATCCTTGGACTTTTTAATTAATTGAACGATTTCATCAATGTTATCGAGAGCAATTTTATAACCTTCAAGAATATGAGCTCTTCTTTCAGCAGCATCCAGATCAAACTTTGTCCTTCTTACTAAAACTTCATGACGATGATCAATGAAATGCTGCATCATTTGTTTAAGTGTCAGAACGGTCGGGACGCCATTAACAAGAGCGAGCATAATCACACCGAAGGTCACTTGCATATTTGTATGTTTATAAAGTTGATTCAATACAACTTCAGCTTGAGCATCTCTTTTCAATTCAATTACGATTCTTAATCCATCTCGATCTGATTCATCACGAATATCTGAGATATCATCAAGTTTGCCTTCGCGAACAAGTTCAGCAATTTTTTCAATTAAGTTTGCTTTATTAACCTGATAGGGAAGTTCTGTTATAACAATATTTTCTTTGCCTGTTTTCAGAGTTTCAATATTTGCTTTGGCTCGAATAATAATTTTTCCTCTGCCAGTTGTATAAGCTTCCTTAACTCCATCATAACCATAGATTATACCTCCTGTGGGGAAATCAGGAGCTGTTACATATTTCATCAATTTTTCATCGGAGAGTTCTGGATCTTTAATTAACGCAACAAGTCCATCTACAATCTCATTTAGATTATGAGGAGGAATATTAGTAGCCATTCCTACTGCAATTCCACTTGCACCATTTATAAGAAGATTTGGAATATAAGAAGGTAATACTGTTGGTTCCTGTAAACTATCGTCAAAGTTCGGTGTAAAATCAACAGTGTTTTTGTCGAGGTCTCGCAACATTTCTTCAGCAATGCGAGAAAGTCTTGCCTCTGTATAACGCATTGCCGCAGGAGAATCACCATCTATTGAACCAAAATTACCCTGACCTTCTACAAGTGGATATCTCAATGAAAAATCTTGAACCATTCTTACCATCGTATCATAAACAGCGGCATCACCATGAGGATGATATTTACCTAAAACTTCACCAACAATTCTGGCAGATTTTTTAAATGGCTTATTATGAAAGAGACCAAGTTCATACATTCCATAAAGTACTCGACGATGAACAGGTTTCAATCCATCTCTTACATCGGGCAATGCACGAGCAACAATTACAGACATTGCATAGTCGATGTAAGAACCTTTCATTTCATCTTCTATTGTAACAGGTACGATTTTCTCAAATAATGTCGACATAACTTTCTATAATCCTTCTTATTTAATGAACAATAAAAACTTTAAAGATTTACCAATTCTTTTCTAATTAAAAATCAGTCCAGGGATTAATCTCATCCATAAAAATGGATAGATTAAAAATACTCTGATACATCAAGCAGATACAATTCAATGAAAATTAATTTGTTAGACATCAAGATTGCGAACATATTTTGCATTCTTTTCAATGAATTTTCTTCTCGGTTCAACAGCATCTCCCATTAAAATCTCAAAAATCTTTTCAGCAGCTGCAGCATTTTCAATTGTTACCTGAAGAATTGTTCTAGTTTCAGGATTCATTGTAGTAGCCCAGAGTTGTTCAGGATTCATTTCACCAAGACCTTTATAACGAGAAACAACAATACCACCGGGCAATTTCTTTTCACCTTCATCTTCACTCATCTCGAACTCTTCTTCGATTTCTTCTGCTTTAAGTTTTCCATTTGCTTTTAGTCGTTTGACAATTTCATCTCTCTCTTTATCATCAAAAGCATAAAATTCTTCTTTACCTTTTTTAATTCTATAGAGTGGAGGTTGAGCAATATAGACTTTTCCCTGTTCGATTAATTCTCTCATATGCCTGAAGAAGAAAGTTAAAAGCAATGTTCTGATATGACTACCATCAACATCAGCATCTGTCATTAAAATTATTTTACCATATCTAACTTTGGATATATCGAAATCTTCGCCAATACCGCCTCCAATTGCTGTGACAATTGCTCTAATTTCTTCGTTTTCTAAAATTTTATGTAAGCGAGCTTTTTCGACATTTATAATTTTTCCTTTTAGAGGCAGGATTGCCTGAAATCGTCGATCTCTTCCCTGTTTAGCACTACCACCTGCTGAATCTCCCTCAACAATATAAATTTCACAATGTTCAGGGTCTTTAATAGAACAATCTGCAAGTTTACCAGGCAAACTTGAATCATCAAGAGCATTTTTTCTTCGAACAAGCTCACGAGCTTTTCTTGCAGCTTCTCGAGATTCAGCAGCACGAAGAACTTTCTCAATTATTTTTTTACCAATAGATGGATTTTGTTCAAGGAACTCAGAGAGTTTTTCACCGACAAATGTCTCTACAGCACTCTTGACTTCACTATTACCGAGTTTGGTTTTTGTCTGACCTTCAAATTGTGGTTCTGCAACTTTTACACTTAAGACGGCAGTCAATCCTTCACGAAAATCATCACCGATTAATGTGATTTTATTATCCTTGATGAGATTATTTTTCTGGGCAAAATTATTCAGAGTTCTTGTTAAGGCTGTTTTAAATCCAATCAGATGAGTTCCACCTTCGTGTGTATTTATATTATTAACATAAGTGAAAATATTTTCCTGGAAGCTGTCATTGTACTGAAATGCAACTTCAATTGGAACGCCATCCTTTTCGCCTTCAAAATAAATGGTTTTATGTAAAGGAGTTCTTGTCTCATCTATGTAATGAATGAATTCAATTAATCCGCCTTTATAATGGAATGTTTCTTCTTCTTTGCTTCTTTCATCAATTAGTTTGATTGTAATTTCTTTATTAAGGAAAGCGAGTTCCATCATTCGATCTGCCAGCGTATCAAATTTGAAATTGATATCTTTGAATATCGTTTTATCTGGCAGGAATGTAACTTTAGTGCCTGTCTTTTTCTCTGATATTTTACCAATAACTTTTACCGGTTCTACTGGTTCACCACGATGATATTCCTGAAAATAAATTTTTCCATCTCGATAAACCTCAACCTTGAGCCATTCCGAGAGAGCATTTACAACAGAAACACCAACACCATGCAATCCACCAGAAACTTTATAAGTTCGTTTATCGAATTTTCCGCCTGCGTGAAGAACGGTCATAACAACTTCAAGAGCAGACCTTTTTTCAACAGGATGCATATCAACTGGAATACCTCTTCCATCATCCTCGACAGTTATTGAGTTACCTTTGTGAATTGTGACAACAATATTCTTGCAATAACCAGCAAGTGCCTCATCAATACTGTTATCAACAACTTCATAAACAAGATGATGAAGTCCTCTCGTACCAGTATCACCAATGTACATTGCTGGTCTTTTACGAACAGCTTCAAGTCCTTTTAAAACATGAATACTTTCGGCACTATATTCCTGGGTAGATTTATTTTGAGTGTCTTTAATTTCTTCCTTCTTCACCTTTACATTCTCTTTCTTTGTTTTTGATTTTTTACCTGACATAGTATTAAAGAATTACTATTTTTATGACAACTTGTTTTCCAAAAAATTGATTAAGTTTTTCAACGATTTTTTCTCGCAGTAGAAAAATCTCATTCTTCCAGGCTGCACTTTCAATCTCAATTGTCAGTATACCTCTTTCAAAACTTTTAATTTGAACCTGTTGAGCAATTTGCTCTCCAACAACATCCTTAAACTTCTCAATCAAATCATTTCTTTCTATCACTTCATCAAGTTTTTGATTCTTGATAATTGATTGAATAATCTGCTGGATGCTTTTGTACTCAGTTGACACTTACTACTTTTCCTTCACTAATTTGAATTATAGAATCTTTTTCAGTTTTCAAAAGATTTTTCATATCACTCAAATCAGTCAAAGTAATGAACGCCTGACCTAATTCACCAAGATGCTGACTGATTTTTTGACTTCTTTCAACATCCAGGTGTCCAAAAACATCATCAAGCAAAAAAAATGGATTTTTACCGAGTTTATTTTTCAGATAAAAATACTCAGCAAATCTTAAAGCAACCTGAAAAGTCTTATGCTGTCCCTGTGAACCAAAATCTCTTAAACTCATTCCATTAATTGAAAATTTAAAGTCATCTTTGTGTGGACCAACTAAATTCGTTGCTCGTTTTAGTTCATTTTCTTTTTGACGATTTAATTCATTCTTAAATGACTCCTGAACTTCATCATCTGAGTCGTGTTCAATTGTTAAATATTCAATCGAAGGCTTCTCCATTCCATTCATAATTCGAGAATAAACATCTTTCACATAATCATTAAACTCAAAAACAAATTTTTTCCGGGATAGAATCAACTTAGAACCGACTTCACACAATCTTTCGTTCCAGACATCAAGTTCATCCATTAATTCTGATGAATAACTTTCTTTCAATTTGAAAAATAGTGAGCTTCTTTGTTTCAAGATTCTTTTATACTCAAGTAAATTTTCAAGATATGTTTTACTCAATTGAGAAATCACTGAATCTACAAATTTTCTTCTTTCCTGTGGTGCTTCTTCAGTAATTTTTGAATCAGCAGGAGAAAGAAATACAACTGGAAATTTACCGACAATCTCCTGAGGTGAATTAATCAATTTACCATTCAAAGAATATTGTTTTTTATTCTCTAATTTACTGTAACGAATAATCATTGTATTTTGAATCAAATCAAATATACTTCCAGTTATTTCAAAATAATCTTCATCAAAATTCACAACATCAAAATCGGAGTTTGAGGAAAAACTTTTCGTTGTTGAAATGTAATAAATAGCTTCTAAAATAGTAGTCTTACCCTGTCCATTTCCTCCAACAATATAATTCAAACCTTCACTAAATTGAATCTGAGTATTTTTATGAAGTCTAAAATTTGTCAACTTTAAAGAACTTAAAATCATTTAATTATTAACTTTTCCACAATATTATCTCAAATCTCAAGACATTGATTAATCTTTACATCACAGGAGCTCAAATATTCACCCTCATTGGCATCACAAGAATTATTAAATTTTCATTTTCATTTTGTACTTCTGGTTCAATCAAACAGGGTCTGGTAGGAGTATTGAATTTGAAAATGACATTTTCTACTTCCAGATGTTCCATTGCATCAAGAATAAAATCGTGCTTGAAAGCTACCTGCAATGTTTCACCTTTATAGTCACATAAAATTTTCTCATTCATCTGAGTACCGAGTTCAGGATTTTCTGCAGTGAATGAAAGCATATCTTTACTGATTTCCAGATCAATTCGTCTAATTTTGGTATGAATGTATAAACTTGCTCTTCTTAAAGTTTTCAATAATTCAGAGCGGTTGATTTTCATAATGTTTTCATTGTCCAGTGGAATTACGCTTTCATAATTTGGATAAGCTTCATCGACAAGGCGACTCATAAATATACCGCCATCCATTTCAAACTTTACTAATTTTTCACCAACTGTAACTATCACATCTTTTTCATCCAGTATCTTTGCAAGATGTTCAGCTGATTTACCAGGTAAAATTAATTGTTCTTCCATTTCAGGTTGAAAATCTTCATATGTAAGCTTAACAAGTCTATGACCATCCGTAGAAACGAAAACCAGTTTATCTTTCTTAAAATCCATTAATATACCTTGCATTGCAAGGCGTTGTTCTTCTTTTGCGCAAGCAAATTCTGTCAATTGTAAAGCTTTTTTAAATTTTTCCCCGTTTATTTTGAAAGAATGCTTCTCTTCAATTTTTGGAAATTTTGGAAATTCTATTGGCAAAATATAGCCAAGGGTATATTTACCTGTATCTGTATGAATTACACATTTTTGCTCATTTTTTAGAAATTCTATTTTTATATCGGTATCTGGTAGACTTCCGATTGTATCGTGAAATAGTTTCCCCGGAACTGCCACACTAATTTCACCATCTGCGAAAACAGGTAATGTTTTCTGGTAAGCAACATTTGAATCAGTTGCATAAATGGTTAAAGAATTATCTTTCACTGTTACTAGAAAATGATGAAGAATTTCCAGCGTTGTCTTTGTTGGAAGTACAGGAAATAAATTAGACAGAGCTTTAGCAAGTTCTGTTGTATTTATCTTTAATTCCATTAGCTAAATCCTTTATTATTCTTCGAAAATTACGAAAAATTAATGAGGTTCTCAATTTAGTTTAATTCAAGATTTTCCATAATTCCGCTTATATATTTAATAAAAAACAACAACTTATTTCTTTAATTAAATGTCTTTCGCAATATCGGAATAATTGCAGGTAAACAATTGAACTGTTTTATTAAAATATTTATCTTGAATTAATTCTATTTGAGGAGGTTAAAATGTCAAATCCATTTTTCAAAATCCAACAAATCCTAAAAAATTTCCCGATTCTATTTATTTTAATTTCAGGATTAATTTTCCTGGGAGGATATACCGGTCAGGAAAAAAGCTTATCGAAAACAAATCTTAATTGGACAGATTATTACATTCTGAAATTAAATAGAATTGAGCTTCCTTTCTCAAATACTGGTGTACTCGGGTATGTCAGTGCAAATCAATCAATTCCAGGTGGGAAATTTGATGGGAAAACTGTCTTATTTTCCGGTGGATTTTTACTCGGTGGTTATATAAAACCAGGAACTGCAAATGAACGACTTTTTGTAAATGGTATATTTCCTACCTACAGATTATTTGACTATCAACCCGGTAAAGTTGGAATGGACAAAGATGATCCTAAGTCCAAAATTTATATCGTTCAGAGTTCAGACCGACCTTTTTCAAAAAGCTGGTTAGAATGGAAGACAGCAGTCGAACTCGGAGCCGAATTTTATGATGGCGATGGTGATGGTATCTACAACCCAACCGATAAAAATAACAATGGTCAATGGGACACAGATGAAGATAAACCGAACTTAATCGGTGATTTTACTGCCTGGTGTGTATACAATGACGGCGTCCCAAAAAATTCACGCAGTTTAATGATTGATCCATTAGGAATTGAAATTCATCAAACAATCTGGGCATATAATTATGTGGCTCCTCTTTCAAACTCTATTTTTATTCGCTATAAAATTATTTTTAAGGGCAATTCTATTTATCCAGATTTAAATCAACTTGATAGCGTTATCTTTTCTTTTATTAATGATCAGGATATTGGTGATTACTTAGATGATTTACTGGGAACAGACACACTTTTAAATTCCACTTATGCTTATAATGAAGGCGCCGATACAGATTTCTCAAATAATCCACCAGCATTTTTTAATCAAATGTTACAGGGACCACAGGCTTTCATTCCAGGAGTTTCCTTCAATGACAATAATGGTAATGGAATTTTTGATGAGGGTGATAGCCCTATTACTTTCGCAAATTTGTTTATTGACCCATTCCTTACGAGAAAAATTGATGGTGCAAAAAACCTTGGAGTTAAATCAACTAATTATATCGTTTTACCATCAGGTCAATACACAGAATTTACTTTGTATAATCTTATGAAAGGCTTTGATCGTTTCGGAAAAAAATATAATCCCTGCCAGCATGACCTGGGAATTGTCGTTGGTGGAGTTAATTGCAATGATGTAAATCCAGCTTTTGTATTCTCAGGCGATCCTGTTGCCTACAGAGGATGGATAAACAATCGTCCATTTGATGTGCGTTCAATGATCAATACTGAAAAATTTACTCTTCAGAAAAATAAACCAGTCGAAATAATTTTTGCTTATGCCTTAGGTAGAGGAGATAACGCACTAAGTAGTATAAATGAAGCTCGAAAATATGCTCAAATGAATAAGCTGTTCTATGAAAAAAACTTTTTACAAAATATCCCATTGCCAGTTACAGAATTAAAAAACAGAACTTTTGATAATCGAATTGACCTTTTCTGGGAAACAAAGGATGATTTACTTTTTAATCGAAGATTTATCCTTCAAAATCAGGATACTCTTCTGAATTTGAATTTTGAAAGATACGAACTATGGGTACATAATTTACCAGAACAATATTTTGGACCCGACACCACTCGTTCATTATTATTAGCTACGTACGATGTAGAAAACGACATTGATAATCTTTATATCGTTGACAAAGATGGAATTACTATAAAAAATATCTTCTATAAAGGCTATCAGTTAAATCCATCTAAATATTCTAATCCTCAAACGGGAATTATTATTTATTCGCTTGATAAAAATCCATTCACTGGTAAAAAATTAAGGAAAGGAGAAAAACTTTATTTTACTCTAAAAAAATTTTTTCTAAACAGAACAGCGTTTGACCTTGCTGAGATAAGTGGTAAACCTAAAAATTATCTGATAACATCATCTTATGAATTCGCAGTAAAAGAGAAGTTAAGTAATATCGTCGAGATAACTACTGGAGAAAATTTCAACACACCAGTATTCATCGACTTATCAACTTCAGCTGGCTCAAGAAATTCTACAGAAGCAAAAGTACTGATTGAAGAAATAGATAAATCGAAATTAACTAACGATCTTTATCAGATTTCATTTAAGAAAAAAGAAGATAAAACTAATTATTCTCTTTTCTGGAATATAAAAAATCTGACTAAGAATAATGTACTTCTTGACTCTCAAACAATTTACTACAACAAAGATGATTCCTATGTAGTTGTAGATGGTTTCTTCCCTAAAATAGAATGGATTGAACCAGAGGTAAAATCCATCAGTTACAGTCCTGTTGAAAATAAATGGTTTAAAGATTTTAGAGAGCAAATCTCAGGTGCTTTTTATCTGGGTTCAGAAACAATCAAAAATAGTTATGGACTTATAGTTTCACCTTTACTACAACTGGGAACGAGAAAATCCACATTAACAACCTTTGATAAAATGAGAAAAATAGAAATTCGATTTGGGAAATCACAATATGCCTATAGATTTATCAGCAATTCATTAGGAACAAAATTTTTCAGTGCTGCGCAAACAAGCGGTCAAAGTGATATTGGTAAACCAGGTCAGTATTTCGTTAGCGTTCCATTTCAGGTGTGGATTAAAGATGAAAGATTTAATGAAGAAAGACAGTTAAGCTGTGCATTTCTGGAATCTCGATCAAATTTAGGTGGTAACCCTGATGGTTCATGGAATCCTGACACAAATATCTCCGCTACCAGAGAATATATTGTTGTGTTTAACCAATCGTATGATTCTACTGGAAGACAAATGGAATATGTCGGATATTTACCAACAACTGGAACAAAAGTCTACGCTGAATTATCTGGCTGGAATCCGCCAGCAGAAGCAAACTTTACTTCTGAACAAATTGTTCGAGCTAATTCACCATGGTTTGATGCTTTGCTTGTTATTGGTTTAGAAAAAATTTCATCAAATGTAGATTTTCGAAATGGTGATAAATTAACTGTCCCAATCTCCTATGTGATAACTGAAAAAGATACATTCTACTATCAATCTAAAACTCCAAACAATAAACTAAGCACCGAAGAAAGAAAGGAACTTGTTAATAAAATTAATGTTTTTCCAAATCCTTACTTTGAATGGAAGGATGAAAGAAACACAGGAAGAGGATTAATAACTTTCTCAAATCTACCAGAAGAAGTCACAATTAAAATTTACTCATTATCAGGCAATTTGGTTAAAACACTAAATGAAAGTAATAAGACTTCGATTACTTCTCCATTTATCTACTGGGATTTAAGAAATGAGCACGGTAACAAAGTTGCCGATGGAGTTTATCTTGCCTATGTCAAAACAAAATATGGAGAAAAGGTCTTGAAATTTTCTGTTGTTAAAATGCGATATTAAAGTTCTCGGTTAGACTATCTGAAAGCTCAAATTATTTTTAGAAAAAGTCGCAAGGATTGAATCAATAAATCTTTTCTTCAAATTAATTAACTCTTCTTTGCGACTTTTTCTTTTAAGTCTTCAATTAACTTTGTCAACTCTTTTTCTCTGGTAGAGTAAAGATTACTTCGAATTGTGTTCCTTTTTCTTTTTCACTACAGACTTTTATTTCACCTTTCATCAAATCAACAAACTTTTTTGTCAGTGCAAGACCAAGACCTGTTCCTTCATACGGTCGCCCATAACCAACTTCTTCCTGACTGAAAGGCTGGAATAAATGTTTTTTATATTCTTCACTCATTCCAATTCCATAATCTCTAACTTTGAAAATTACCTTATTATCGCTGACTTCGGTACTGATATCAATTTTAGAATTCTCTTTACTGAATTTCACAGCATTATTAATCAAATTAATTAATATCCCATCAATGCAATATTCATCAAGAATCAGAACAGGATTTCTCTCATCAAGAGAGATATTGAAAGTTATATTTCTCGTATCTGCTAGAACTTTGATTTGTTGAATTGCGTCCAGAACTTTTTCGTTAATGTTTATTTCTTTCAGATGAATCTCAAATTCTCCAGCTTCAATTCTGGATATATCCAGAATTTGATTAATTGTTCTCAAGAGTCTTTTCCCTGATTTTTCAATTGCATCGAAGTACTTTGGTGTATCTTCATCTTTCTCATCACTCATAAAATTCTCTTTCAATACGCTGGTAAATCCCAGAATTACATTGAGAGGAGTTCTAATTTCGTGAGACATCATTGAAATGAAACCGCTTTTTAATCTATTTGCCTCTTCAGCTTCTTCTTTTGCTCTGATTAATTGGTCAATAAGTTTCTTCCTCTCAGTAATATCTCTGATTATTGCTAAGAATAACTCCTCACCTCCAAGCTCGAGCCTTGAGAAAGTCGCTTCAAAATAAATTTCCCTACCATTTTGTAGTGTGGTTCCACCTTCGAATTTATTTTCAACATCACCTGAAGTTAACTTATTCAAATGTATCTGAAACAAATCATCTCTTTTTTCTTGAGAGAAAACTACGCTGATTGGTTTGTTAATGAGATCATTCTCTTTTAATCCGACTAATTTGCAAAGAGCTGGATTAACCAATCGTATTCTTGCTCCCTTATCAACAAGGATCATACTGTCATTACTTTTTTCCCATATTGTTCTAAATTGTTTTTCAGAATCAATAAGCTCTTGTTGTAATTTTTTTCTTTCGGTTATATCTCTGAAAATTCCAAGTAAATATTTTTTATTATTGATTGTGACAAATGAATTAGAAACCTCAAACCATAATTTCTTCCCATTGTGGAGAGTTACTTGAGCTTCAAATTGTGTCTTAATATTTCCACTCTTAAATCTTCTTTGATGTTTTTTTAGAATGCTTGACCTGTTCTCTACAAGGTAAATATCTGCCATTGATTTATTTTCGATATCTTCCCGCTTCAAACCAACCATATCGCAGAATGCTTTATTTACAAGGATTACATTACCCACCTCATCAGTAAGCCTCATGCCATCTCTACTGTTTTCCCAGATTGATCTAAATTGTGCTTCAGATTTTGTAAGTTCTTCCTGCAATTTTTTCTGTTCAGTTATATCAGTAATGAAGGCAAAGCTACCTGTAAATTCACCTTTTTCATCAAAAATTCCTTTTGCGGCAACTTTAACCCAGATAACCGTTCCATCTTTTTTAATTAATCTTCTTTCGAAAACTCTTGCTTCTCCACTGACAATTTTTTTCTTTTCGAGTGTTGAATTTTCTCTTTCATCGGGATGGACAAACTTATCATCAAAGTTTTGATAAAGAACTTCTTCTTTGGTATAGCCAACTATCTGACAGAATTTCTGATTTACATCTGTAATGAATTCATCTCTATCAACAATGCAAATCCCCTCTTCAGCAGTTTCAAAAATCGTTCTAAATTTTTTCTCATTTTCCACAAGCTGAGTTTGCAATAAAACTTTTTCGGTTAAATCCTCACAAAAAGAGAGAATGCCCTTAGAACCATCAGGTAGAGTGATGCTTGTTTCTATTAAGTGGACAAAAATCTTAGAACCATCTTTCTTAAATGATTCAACAACATGGTCTAATATTTCACCATTTAAAATTTTTCTTATATGTATATCTACAAGTGGAATGTTTTGTGGAGCAACAAGTAGTCTGATATTTTTACCGATCAAATCACTTTTACTATAACCTGTAATTTTTTCATTCATTTTATTGAAACTCAAGATGTTTCCATTTTCATCTTCAATAAGGATTCCAATGGGTGCATTTTCGATTAGAAGAGAGAATCGTTCATTTGATTCTTCTAATTTTTCTATGGCTTTCTTTAGAGGCGTAATATCGTAGGCAGTACCAAGTCCAGCAGGTTGACCGAACCAGTTAATAAGACTACCAGTAAAATCTATCCATTTTTCCTGCCCATCTTTTGTAATAATTTTAAACTCATAGTTTTCAGGGACTTCTTCACCACGCTGTCTTTTTAAACCTCGTTCTCGAACCAGCTCTTTAAATTCAGGATGAATTAATTCGAAAAATTTCATTTTAAATAATTCATCCTTCGAGTATCCTGTAATTTTTTCTGCAGCTTTATTGACGAAAACAAAATATTCCCCTTGATAAATAAAAATAGCAGTGTGAGTTGATTCAGCTAATTTTTCAAATTGTAATTTATGTTCTAAAATCTCCTGTTCAAGTTTTTTCCTTTCAGTAATGTCTTCTGCAACACCGAAAATTTTAATAACCTTATTAGAAGAATTATCGAAGATTGGAACTGCATAATCTCTTATCCATCTAATTTTCCCAAACTTTGTAACCATTCTGCATTCTATTTTATCAGGTTTACCTGATAAAACTCTTTTTGCATGTTCTTTTACCGCTGGAAGGTCATCTTCATAAAAACATATCTTCCAGCCTCCCATTGCGTCAATTTCTTGTGTGGTCCAACCAAATACTCGAATAAATGAATCAGAGACCCATTCTCCCTTCATATTTAAGTTTTCATCTACTATAAAAGAATAGGCATAATCTGTAATTAAAGTTGAAATCATTCTAAAGCGATTTTCGCTTTCTTTTAAGCTCTCCTCAAGTTTTTTTCTGATAGTTACATCTCGAGCAATTCCTTCAATGGCAATCAAGTTTCCATTCTGGTCATAAATCGGTACGTTTTGTTGTTCAGTCCATATTATAGTTCCATCTTTCTTAACCCATCTTAAAGTAACAGGTTCATCAACTCTTATTTCGCCTTTAGCGATTTTTTCTAATAAATGTCTATCATCAGGATGAACAATTTTAAATCCGAGATCGGGATCAGCATAATGTTCTTCAGGAGTATAACCTGTAATTTTGGTCGCTGATGGACTTACATAAGTAAAACCTCTTTTGGGGAAAAATTCATATCGATAAATTATGTCCTGAGCATTTTCAGCAAGTAAACGAAACTTCTTTTCACTTTCTCGTAATTCTTCATAGGCTTTTTTGTTTTCAAGGATTAATTCATATTTCTTCAGTGCTTCTTCAATTGCAACGGGAATTTTTTTAAGGTGTTTTTTAAGTATATAATCCGATGCACCATTTTTAATGCACAATATTCCAAATTCCTCACTCTGAGAACCGGTAACAATTATAAATGGTAAATCAGGATACATTTCGTGGGTGATGCTTAAAGCAGTTAATCCATCAAAATCGGGCAGGTGATAATCCGAAAGAACAATCTTTGGTTTAAATTGACTGAGTTTAACAATAAATTCTTTTCGATTAGTCGCAGTCTCGATAGTTACATTTTCAAAATGTTTTTCTATCTCATATACTATAAGTTTAATGTCGGTTTCAGAATCATCCAGAATTAAAATTTTTAAATTATCATTCATAGCAATCTCATCAATAACTCATTAAATTAACGGCACAAAAAATTACACTCTACTTAACGTGCAAGATAAAGAAAATTATCTTATCATTAAATCAATAATTGAAACCTTAATTTAAGTTTTTCATCAAACTCAGATGAAAAATCGAGAGGAAATATGAGTCAACCAAAAGTAATAATATTTACAACACCCACATGTAGTTTTTGCAATGCTGCAAAACGCTATTTTAGAGAAAAAAACATCCGTTTTACCGAAGTTGATGTTTCCCGTGATCAGAAAGCCGCAATGGATATGTATCGCAGAACAGGTCAGATGGGTGTACCCGTAATTCTAATTAATAATAGACCAATCGTCGGGTTTGATGTAAATAAAATTAATCAAATGCTTAACATAAAATAATGTCAAACAAAAAGGAGATACATATGACCATAAAACCATTAGATGACAGAGTTCTTGTTGAACCTATTGAAGAGGAAGAAACAAAAACAGCTTCTGGATTATATATTCCAGACACAGCAAAAGAAAAACCCAGAATGGGCAAGGTCTTAGCAGTTGGAACAGATGAAGATTTAAGAGAAAAAGTCAAAGCCGGTGATATGATTTACTTCGCAAAATATGGTGGCGAGGAAATTGAGCTTAATGGAAAAACATTAAAAATTATTCCTCGTTCTGATATCCTTGCAATAATCGAAAATTAATTTATTCGAATGAATTTTAATCTGAAATAAAATAGTAAATCCAAATCAATAACATTTCTAATATTTCACTTATTTTACTATTGAGTAAAATTCTGTCAGTTAATTTTTTAACTGGCAGAATTTTAAATTTTGAAACCAAAACATTATTAATTTTGTAAAAAAGTTTGAATGATTGATAAAAGTTCAAGATTTGAAAAATTTGAAATGATGATTATATTTGTATTAGAAAATTGAAAATATTTTTTAAGGGTAGTAACTGAAACAAATAATTGAAATAATGATTAAGAAGTTCTTTAAAAGTTTGAAATTTGGAGATCGCAGAGTAGCCCTAACCGGTCACCTCACTACAATCCCACCTCAATAACGATGCCCCTAACCCAATGCGATCTCCAAATTCTTTTTTTAAAACAACTCAAATTGATACTTCCAAATTCTTAATATTCCGCAATTAAAATCTCAATTAAATTTTTCACTCAATTTGTTCAATAAAATAACTTCAACTCTGTACAGTGGTTTATTAAAAGTATTATTCTGTCACCCTTAATTTTTTTCAGGTTCTATTTTTAGAACATAAATTTAAGCTTGGATGCTAAAATAAAATTGGCATGACACTTTTTGGACAACACCTTTTCTTTTCTAAATGAAAATGCGAGTTTAAATCCTTAAACAAAATCATCATGACATTTTTTAGACAATGTAAATTTCTGTAATCGGATTAATAAACATTCGAAATGAACAGAAAATATTAAAAAGAAAAAACTGCAGATTATTTTTTAAAATGAAGTGGAACAAAATAATCTACAGTTTGCAAATTAGTTAGAATAATGCGGGATTATTTTATTTTCTGATTATCTCAACAAGCCCACTTACAATTGTTGCTTTTGAAGGATCAAGAAGGAATACTCTGTAAATGCCTGGTTCAGCAAAATTGACTCCATCAAAAAACATATAAGTCCAGTTTCCATCCACCGTGAAGGGTTTAGAATTAGCATATTCAAAACTACCGGTTTTGCAATTCAATTTATCCCACTGGATGGTAACATTTTCATAAAAAATAGGGTCTTCAAGTTTAACCATAACGGTCAGATTTCCTGTGGTAAATCTATCACCAGTCCCAATTTCCTTAGTCGTATATTTCTCACAAAAGTATAAAAGGTCTTGAGATTTAACCTCAGTAAATCCCAGCATTAGAAATAATAATCCAAAAAGAGGAAGAAAAAACTTTTTTGAAGACATAGAGCCCTCCGGGTTTAGTTATTAGATTTTTGATTTAATTAATTTTAAGCTGTTAAAAATCACGATCAATGATGAGCCCATATCTGCGAATATTGCTCCCCACATTGATGCAATTCCAGCTAATGTCAAAATAATAAAAATAAATTTAATTGCAATAGACAGAAAAATATTCTCTTTAATAGTTTTAACAGTTTTACGACTCAGTCTAAAAAGTTTTGGTAATTTGGCAATCTCATCTCCGATAAGAGTTATATCAGAATTTTCGATTGTTGCATCGGTTCCAATTTTTCCCATGGCTATACCAATTGATGCACTCTTCAATGCCGGGGCATCATTTAATCCATCACCAATCATTGCAAGAAATCTGTATTTCTTATTTAAATCTTTAATAATCTCTAACTTTTCTGCAGGTTTAAGTTCAGCGTAAAATTTCTCAATCCCGAGATCACTGGCAACCTTTTCTACGATGCTTTTATTATCACCACTCAAAATGAAAAAATCTTTTACACCTTCTGCTTTTAATTCGCGAACCGTCAGTTTCATATTTTCTCTTAATGAATCGACAAGACACATTATACCAACAGGTTGTGTGTCTTTGAGAATCAGAATTACAGTGTAACCTTCATCTTCTAATTGATTTATTAATCCAAGCTGATCTGAAGAAAGTAAATCTGTAAATAGTCTCGGTTGTCCAATTGTGTATTTAGAATTCTTGAATATACCCGAAATTGAACCATCTTCAATTTTAAAGTCTTTCACTTCTTCAGTTTCAATATCCATATTTTTTGTGTAATTAATAATTGCATCAGCTATTGAGTGTTCGGAATTAATTTCAAGATTATAAGCTATTTCGAGGAGTTCTTTTTCACTCAATCCATCTAAAGGTATTATTTTCTCTAATCGAAGATTGCCTTCTGTAAGAGTTCCAGTTTTATCAAATGCAATTGCATCAACACGATGCAGATTTTCTAAATAAATTCCTCCCTTAATTAAAGCACCAAATTTTGTCGATCGAGCAATGGCAGAAAGAATTGCAACAGGTGTAGAAATAACAAGAGCACAAGGACACGAAATCACAAGCAGAACAAGTCCCTTATAAAGCGATGAATACAAATCTTGATTTTGAATGAAATACGAGTAAATCGAAACTACAAAGGCAAGAAAAACAACTACTGGTGTGTAATATTTAGCAAAAACATCAACATATCTCTGAAGGTTTGATTTTGAATTCGTAGTTGTTTCTTCAAGAAGTGAAAGTATCTTTGAAAAATGAGAATTCTTATAAGTTGATGTCGCTTCAATCAACAATGTTCCCCTTTGATTAATTGTTCCTGCATAACATGTATCACCTTTAAACTTCGCAATTAATTTTGATTCACCAGTTATTGTTGACTGATTTACAGCAGATGAACCACTGATTACAATTCCATCGACAGGAATCTTTTCTCCAGGTTTAATTAAAAGAATATCGCCAACTTTTACTTCGGAAGTAGGAATCTCAACAAATTCATTTTCTTTTTTTATTGTTGAAAATTCTGGAATTAGAGCTACGAGTTTATTTATTGATTTTTTCGCTTTTTCGATGGAATAATTTTCAAGTCTGAGGGAAATTGCATAAAGCAACATAACCACGGCAGCCTCTGCATATTTCCCGATTACAATAGCTCCTAAAACAGCGATACTCATCAGGACATTTATATCAACAACAAATTTTTTCAGTGATAAGAAAGCCCGTGAGAAAATTCTAAATCCACCTGAGATTACAGCAATTACAAATAGAAATGTTTTAAGGACAGGATTAAGCTCAAAATACTCAGCTAAAAATCCAGTTAGAATTAAGATTGATGTAATAATTAAGACAAAAAGTTGAAAAGAGTTTTTTCTTCGAACTGATGATTTCAAATGTAATTTGTTGTGATAAAATTCAGAGTTGAAGCCAAGGTTCTTCAATGTTTTCAGGATTTTACCATCAGCTGTTCTGTGTATTACAATCAAACGATGATTTATTAAATCGAATTTGAGTTCTTCAATTTCACGAATTGATTTTAATCCCTCACGAATCACTCTTTCTTCATTTGAGCAATCCATTCCTTCAATAAAAAAGACAGAAGTTTTTTTACTCCCTTCCCGCTGAATTTGAAGTCCAAGGTCTGAGATTGTTCTTTCAACATCCTTATCTGAAAATTCATCCGGTTTTAATCTGACCGATACTTTTGATTCTTCTAAGTCAATTTGTGCTGAAATTATTCCATTTAATTTTAGCAATTCTTTTCTTACTTCATCAGCACAAACGGGACAATCAACTCCACTTACCTGAAAAGATTTTTCAATTTCTTGTTTATCTGTTCTCATTGACCAGACTCATCACTATCTTTTTTCTTAAACAGATGATCAAAATCGCTTTTGCTTTTCTTCTTGATATACTTCGAATAAATTTCTTGAAGTTTCTCAAAGGAAAGTCTGTCTAAATCTTCATCGTCTTTGGTTCTTTTCTCATACATTTCAAAATTATAAAGATCTTCTCGGGACATTTTATTTTTGTAATACTTTAATTCTTGAATCATTCTTTTTTGTTCGGTGATTTGCATAGTAATTAAACCTTAATTTTGCAGTAAATTTAAAAAACTATTAACAAATAAATTATGAATGACAAAAGTGGTGATATAGAAAAAAGAACGGTTAAGATTTTTTCAATAGCTTCGTTCTTAAACGATCTCGGCTCTGATATAATTTATCCTATCTGGCCAGCTTTTCTTACTCAATATTTGAAAGCAAATATGACAGTAGTTGGAATGATTGATGGTTTAGGTGATGCAATTGTATCATTATCTCAGGCGTTTGCTGGTTTCCTTTCTGATAAAATTCAAAAAAGAAAAATTTTTATCTGGATGGGATACTTATTTGGAGCAATTTCCAGAATTGGATATGCTTTATCGAAAACATATCAACCTGTAATTGTATTTCGTATTCTTGATCGGGCCGGGAAGATTCGCAGTGCCCCGAGAGATGCAGCAATTGCAGATGTTTCGAATGATTTAACAAGGGGAAAAAACTTTGGAATTCTTAGAAGTATGGATAATCTTGGTGCAGTCACCGGGATTATTTTATGTATGATTTTATTTCCACTAATTGGATACAAAAATCTCTTTCTTCTTGCCTCAATCCCATCATTTATTGGAGCAAGTTTAATTTTCATTTTTTATAAAGATGTGAAATTTCAAACAAAGATATTCAAAGGTTATTCACTAAAATTATTAAATAAGAATTTAAAGTTGCTCTTTTTTGTTAGCTCGATTTTTGCCCTCGGAAATTTTAGTTATTCCTTTCTTCTTATTTTCGCAAATCAAAAAGGATTTCCAATTTATTCTTTACCAGTTCTTTATCTGATTTTTACTTTTGTCGCATCTCTGTTCTCATTTTATTTTGGTAGATTGTCAGATAGAATAGGAAGAAAAATCGTTTTAATTATCTCTTTTATTTTCTGGTTAATTTCTTTATTGATTTTAATCTGGTTTCAATTTACAGCTGGATTTATTATGAGTTTTATCTTTTACGGTTTGCACAAAGCTGCATTTGAACCTGTTCACAAAACTTATATTTCAGAACTTTCTCCAGTGGAAATGAGAGCAAGTGTACTTGGCGGTTTTCAAATGATGATGGGCTTATTTGCGTTTCCTGCATCATTTGTTGCTGGAATCCTCTGGGATAGATTAAATCTCCTTGCTCCTTTCTACTTATCAATTATTTTAACCATATTCTCTATTATTTTAACAACAAGAATTAATGAAGGAACTGATAATAAATGAAAGAACTAACTTCTCTTGATCAGAGAATCCTCAACTATAAGATTGAAGATGTTTTTCCTGTTATTGCAGATTTTTCAAATTATCCAAAATGGTTTCCTGAGAAGCTACAGATTAATGTAATTAAATCGACTTCTGAAAAAGTTGGGTCCATAATTAATATTAAAATTGGAGTTGTTCAGTTTAATATTGAACTGAAGAGAATAAATCAAAACAAAGAAATAATTGTTCATTATTCAGGTGCTTATGAAGGACAGGGAATCTGGTATTTTTTTGACTCAACCAATGGGACTAAATTGATGTATGAAATTGAATTGAAAATTAAAAATCCTCTTGTTCGTTTTGTTTCTCTATTTATTAACATTACTTCCATTCATTCAAAAATGATGACTAAAATTTTTGATGGACTCGAAGATTACTTGAACAATATTCATAGAACAAACGCAAATGGTTTCAATAATTCTAACAATTCACAACCAAAAATCTTTTCTATCACGGGCAATTGATTCTGTTCTGAATCAAACCACTATGAAGTGGGAACTATTGATTATTGATGATGGAAGTGAGGAAAGTACAGAATCATTCGTGAAAAAATATTTTCTTCTGAACAAGAAGATTAGATATTTCAAAAGATTATTCAATGGTGTGGTGGCTGCAAAAAATTTTGGAATTAAAAATGCAATCGGAAAATATATTACTTTTCTAAATCCTGTTGATGAATTGAAACCAGAGCATCTCGAAGTTCGACTAAATTATTTCGAAAAAAATGAGGATGTCGATTTAATTACTGGTTCAATTGACCTCGAGACATTAAAAATAGAAAATCCAGATTATTTTAAAATGTTAGAGAATCATCAGGAAAAAGAATCTATTTTAAGTAACTTAGTTTTGTTTGGCAGAAGAAAGGTATTCGAATTACTCAATGGCTTCAATGATGTTGATTATTATGAAACCGATTTTCTGGTCAGAGCACTCGATTTTTTCAAAATTAAAAAGTTCGAAGCTCCAACATATATTCTTCATATAGATTAGTTATCATTTATGGATAAACTTCCACCACAAGAAAAATTTTTTGATTTTTCTGACTACTCGAGACCTTTCTCCAGATTACTTGTTCAGGCAATCAAGAAAACAAAAATTTCACCATTAACCTTCACTACACTTTCTTTAGTCTGTGGAATTGTTGCTTCTCTTTTAATCTATCTCAATAAATTTAGATTGGTCATATCTGTTCTGATAATTCTTAAAAGTTTTTTTGATGCAGTAGATGGAGAATTAGCCAGAGCAAGAAATCGTCCATCTTATGTTGGAAGATTTTATGATTCTGTTGTTGACTTTATTGTTAATGTGTCCATTTTATTTTCACTCTATTTAAAATTCAATGAACCTTTTTTAAAGTTTATTTTACTGATAATCTTGTTTCATCTTCAAGGAAGTATCTACAACTATTACTATGTTCTAAAAAGACATAAAGTTGGTGGAGATTTAACAAGTAAAATAAATGAGAAAAAAATTGATTCAATTTATCCCTATGACAATCCATTCTGGTTTAAAGTTTTTCATCAACTCTATTTATGGATTTATAGCTGGCAGGATGAACTCATTCACAAGCTCGATAAGAAAGCCGAAAGATTACCAAACATTCCCAATTCATTTATGACAATTACTTCTCTTCTTGGTCTTGGTACTCAATTACTTATAATTTCATTTCTAATTTTGATTGGCTATGAAAATTTAATCTTTGATTTATTCCTGATTTACTATTCAATTTTTGGTATCATTGTCATCCTTTTGAGAAAAATTTTCTGGTCGGTAAAGGAATAATTAAAGAACATTTTAAATCTTAAAATCTTAAAACGAGTTTGTATTCTTCAAAAATTTTGTGATTTAAACTTCACTTAGTCTGTCAGTAAACTTAAAAAACTCTATGATGATATTTACCAAAAACTCTACATCATTTATTAAATTGCTCTATGATTGTTAATAAAAATAATTTTAGATTTCTACTAAAATATTATGCAGTAATTCCATCTCTCTTCGTTCTTATATTTTATGCTTTAACTTTAGCTCCAGGAATTCTTGCTTCTGATTCTGGTGAACTTGCTGCTGTCCAATATACCCTCGGCATAGCTCATCCAACTGGTTATCCTTTGTTTACACTTCTTGGTTATTTTTTTTCACATCTTCCAATTCCAATTAGACCAATTACAAAACTTAATTTTCTTACAGCTCTGTGGTCTGCTCTGACTGTTTATGTTTTAATAATCACAATTAAAAGATTCCTTGATAATTACAAAACCTGGATTCCTGACAATAAAAAATTTTTAGAAGATGTTTATCAAAGATTTGAACTAAATGAAATTTATAAAATAATCATTTCTATTTTTGGTGGATTAGTACTCGGGTTCAGTAAAACTTTCTGGTTCAATAGTCTTTCAGTGGAAGTTTATTCACTCCACATTTTTTTGTTTTCATTAACATTCTACTTTATGACAAAGGCTTTTGAAGAAGATATTAAATTAAATCAAAATTCATTTTCTAAAGACAACTGGTTTTTTGCTTTTATATTTCTTGCACTTGGATTTACCAATCATCTTTCCACATTATTTATTGTTCCTGCATTTCTATTTCTCTATTTCTATAAATTCAATTTTTCATTTAAAAGAATTAAGAAATTTACTCTCTATTCAATCACAGGAATTTTAATCGTCAGTCTGATATATCTTTATATTCCTCTCAGAGCAATGATGCAACCTTATTTGAACTGGGGAAATCCTGTCACTTTCAAAGATTTGATTTATCATATTACAGGTCGATTATATCATCAATTTTTATTTCCAACCATACCAGAATATTTTTCAAATGTTGGTCGTTTTCTTAACACTCTTACTATTAGTTTCGATAGAGCTGATTTCTCTGGTTCAGATTTTTCAGTCGTAATAATAATTGCACTTCTTGGAATTGTAACTACAATATTGTTTTTCAAAAGAATCTTTTATGTATTGATGCTCATTTTTTTAACTACGGTTTTAGTTTCATCTCTTTATAATATTCCCGATATAGATTCATACTATTTAGCTGCTCATTTTTCCATAGCTATTTTTGCAGCCTTTGGATTCTTTTATATCTCATCAATCAAAATGAAGAAAGTCACAAAGGCTTCAATACTTGGTTTTATCTTTTTTATCTCCATATATCTTGAAATAAATCATAATTACTCGAGAGTTGATTTAAGTGAAAATTCATTGATTGATGACTACACTATTTATTTATTAAATTCAGTTGAAGATAGTTCAATCGTTTTAAGTGATCGTTCATCATTTTATTTTCCAAGTCTATATTATCAACTGGTTGAAGGTGTTAGAAAAAATGTAGTTGTCGTTGAATATAAACTAATTCAACAGAAATGGTATTACAATCAACTTAATAGAATCCATCCAGAAATAATTCAACTACAAGATTCAATTGCCACACTGAATATGTCGAATCGAAAAGTTTATTTTTCAGCTGAGATGCTCGAAGCAAGCTTGAAAGGTGAAGTAAAACTTTCTAAAAATCTTGAATTAGTACCAGTTCAGTTTTTATTCCGATTGGCTAACAAAGGAACTTATGTTGAATCAAAGTTTCCTGATTACAAATTTAAATTTGTAAATCCTCACCTATTTGAAACAAAGGAAATACGAAACCTCATTATAAATATGCTCTTGAATCGTTCTATTTATGAACTAATCAACGGGAAAGTTGAGGAAGCAAAGAAATATTTGAAGAAACTTCAAAAAGATTTTCCTGATTATACACTTCCAATAGATTTACAGAAATTAATCCAGGAATAATTAAAAGATTATGCTTTTACTTTTCACCTGGTTCAATATGGACAAAGACATCAGCCACTTCGGGTAATTGCGTTACAAGTCTTTTTACTTCCTGAGCAATTTTATACGCATCTTTTGTTGTATGATTTTGATCAACTTTAATTTTAACCTCCACATGATATTTGTTTCCAAACTGATGCGAACGCAAACCACTTAATTCCAGAACACCTTCAACTTTTTTTGCTCGGTCTGATATTTCAGTAATTAATTCCTGACTTGCTGCTTTACCCATCAAATAATCAATGTTTTCTTTGGCGACATGATAGCCAGCTCTAAAAATGAAAAATGCAATTAATATTCCCGCAACACCATCAAAATATTTTAAGTCGTATGACGAAATAATAATTGCAATTAACGCAATTAAAGATGACAAGACATCATTTAGACTATCAATTGATAAAGCACGAACAGCAGGACTATCATATTTTTTGCTGACATTTCTGAAATAGTAAGACATAAAAGATTTTAGAACAATAGTTATACAAAGAACAATAACAGGGAAATAAAGAAAATCCTGAATTGTTGGTTCTATAATTCTTGAAATCGATTCTCTGATTACTGTAATTCCGGCAACACCAGCAAAAATTGCCAGCATCATTGCAGCAATTGGTTGAGCCGCATGATGACCATATTGATGTTCTGAATCAGCAACTTTATATGAAACTTTTACAGAAAAGTAAACGGCGATATTGGTCAGAATATCAGAAAGTGAATTTATTGAATCTGAGATTACTGCAATACTATTGGAGAGAATTCCTGCGGTTAGTTTAATGCAAAAGAGAAAAAAGTTAGAAATAAGCGAAAATCTCGAAGCCTTTATTACTTTTTCTTGCATAATCAATTTTTTCTAATTAGAGCAACCAATCATAAGCAGGGAGCTGATCAAAAAGTATTTTTCTTTAAAATTAAATTCATTTCAGTTCTATTTTAAGAACATAATTTCAAGCTTAGATACCGAAATGAATCCTGCATAACACTTTCTGGACAGCTCCCTTTAAAAATCAACTTTTTTCTTCCCATATTTGACATAAATTAACAATCACATCAACTGCTTTTTGCATATCCTGAACAGAGACCCATTCAAGTCTTGAATGAAATGCATGTTCACCAGCAAAAATATTTGGACATGGCAAACCCATATATGAAAGTCTTGAGCCATCAGTTCCACCACGAATAATATTTAATTTTGGTTTTACACCTGCTCTTTCAACTGCTTCAAGGGCATATTCAACAACTTGCGGGTACTTATCCAGAACATATCTCATATTTCTATACGATTCTTGAACTTCGAATTTATAACTTGCTTTAGGATATTTAGAAACAACTTTTTCTGCTAAATCTTTTAAGAATTGTTCTTTTTCTTTCAAACCGGATTCTTCAAAATCTCTAATTAGAATTTTAATTGTGCTTACATCAACACCACCATTTACAACATACGGATGAACATAGCCTTCCCGATTCTCTGTTGTTTCGGGTGAAAGTTTATCTTTCGGGAGATTTTCAATAAAATCAGCAGCTATTTTTATTGCATTGACTAATTTATTTTTTGCATAACCAGGGTGACAATTAAAACCCTGAATAGTTAAAATTACTGTATCAGCACAGAATGTCTCGTTTTCGATTTCTCCCAGTGATTCACCATCAACTGTGTAAGCATATTTTGCTCCAAATCTATCCAGTCTAATTTTTTCTGTACCTCGACCAACTTCTTCGTCTGGTGTAAAACAAACTTTTACTGGACCATGTTTAATCTCTGGATGTTCAATTAAATATTTCATTGCATCAACAATTTCTGCAAGTCCTGCTTTGTTATCAGCACCGAGTAATGTTGTTCCATCTGCAGTGATAATATCATTGCCAATCTGTTCTTTTAAATCTGGATGTTCTTCTGGATCAATTACTTGAGTTGTATCTGCTGGAAGAACAATTTTTCCGCCATCGTAATTTTTATGAATGATTGGATTTACATTTGCTCCGCTCACTTCTGGTGAAGTATCCATATGAGCTAAAAATCCAATAGGCGGTACATCTTTATCTGAATTTGAAGGAAGCTCGGCATAAACATAACCGAATTCATCGAGCTCAACATTCATCATTCCAATCTCTCGCAATTCATCAGCTAAAACCTGTCCTAAAATTTTTTGTTTTTCTGTTGATGGAAAAGTTGATGACTCTTCAGATGATTGAGTATCATATTTTACATAACGGAGAAATCTTTCAACAACTGTATAATTTTTTCTTTCTGTCATTTATATCCTCTTATTTAGTTTAAGATTAATAGCAAGTTATCAATTGAATAAATTTTATCAAATAAATGGACCAGCCTTAAAATCCCGAGAATGTTGATTCTTTTTATAATTTTGAAAAAAGATATACAGGTAATTTTATTATGAATATAAAAAATAGAATAACAGAATTATTTGAAATCGAATATCCAATAATTCAGGCTGGAATGGTCTGGGTATCGGGATATAAACTTGCAACTGCTGTTAGCGAGTGCGGTGGACTTGGATTAATTGGAGCCGGTTCAATGAAACCAGAACTTTTGCGTGAACACATCCAGAAAGCTAAAAACAAAACAACAAAACCCTTCGGAGTTAATATTCCTCTTCTTCGTGGAGATGCTGATGAATTAATTAGAGTCGTCATTGAAGAAAATGTAAAAATTGTTTTTACATCGGCTGGACATCCTGGAAAATTTATTGATTTATTAAAAAAGAACAATATTAAAGTTGCTCATGTCGTTCCTTCTGTTAAATATGCAAAAAAAGCTGAAGAAGTCGGTTGTGATGCCATTGTTGGCGAAGGTTACGAAGCGGGAGGTCACAATGGTTTCGATGAAATTACAACTTTCTGTTTGATACCAATGTTAATTGAAAACGTAAAAATTCCTGTCATTGCAGCTGGTGGAATTGCAACGGGGAAACAAATTGCTGCTGCCTTTGCATTAGGTGCTGAAGGAGTTCAAATCGGAACAAGATTTGCCGCAACTATTGAATCATCAGCTCACGAAAACTACAAGCAAAAAATTGTGGAAGCTCAAGACAATGGAACTATTATTGGCTTTAGAAAAATTGGTCTCGTTCGAATGCTGAAAAATAATTTTGCTTTAAGAGCAATTCAGGCAGAACAATCCTGTGCCGATGAAATCAGACTCAAAGAGATATGGGGAGAAAAAAGAGAACGACTGGGAATTTTTGAAGGTGATATCAATGAAGGTGCTCTTGAAGCCGGACAATCAGCTGGATTGATTAAAGAGATTCTTTCAGCCAAAGATGTCTTCCAGAAATTAATAACTGAATTTGATCAAACAATAAGTCAAATCTGCAGAATTAATTAATTCCAGAAGAGAAATTTATCACCCTTGACAGTTTTATTTTTTAAATTTATAATAGTTAGGTATCCTAACTAATAACAAAACAAGTGGAGGATTTATGAACAAAAAATTATTTGCTCTTGCTTTTCTTGTCGGTACACTGGTTACCGGTTTCTATTTTGTCTCCCCATCACAAAACAATGTTCCTTATCCTGAGGGCTATCGTAACTGGACACACATCAAATCGATGGTCTTAGAGAAGGGACATCCTCTTTACGAAGCCTTCGGAGGAATTCATCACATCTACGCCAACAAAAAAGCTCTCGAAGGTTATCGTGCAGGTAACAAGTTCAAAGATGGCTCGGTGATAGTTTTTGATTTGTTCGAGGCAATCTCCGAAAACAACGCTATTGTGGAAGGCAAGAGAAAAGTTGTTGGCGTAATGATAAAGGATTCAAAAAGATTCAAAACTACAGGTGGATGGGGATTTGAAGGTTTTGCAGGTGATTCAAGAGAAAGAGTTGTAAAAAATATGGAAGGTGAATGTTATTCCTGCCACCTGCAAATGAAAGAAAAAGATTTTGTATTTAGTGAATACAGGAAATAAATCAACTTTTCAGGCGAGGAAGTTCAATTAGCTCCTCGCCTGTTCTTTTAACTGACTGTGCTCAGAAAAATTTTGTTTTTAATTAACAGAACCTTTCAAAAAATTCTCAATCAGAATCATTTCTCTACCAGACAAATTCCCCTACCAGAATCACTCTTTCAAAAATTACTTTTTACTTGACTTAAAAAAACAAATCTAATTCGTATTTGACTCAAAAGAATTTCTCAGGTTAGAATCGGCAACTAAAAATTTAATCTTTTAAATCATAACTTTGCATTGCTTAAACAATACTTTGTACATAATTTATAATTACGAGAAAAATATGGAAGAATTAAAAGATTTATATGTTGGTCCTCGTGGAATAGCTGTTAAAATTCTTAATCGAGTTGATAGAACTGATGCTTATCTGGATAAACTAATTGACGTCGAATTGAGATATGGTGAACTCTCAGGTCCAGACAAAGCATTATTGAATGAAATTGTTCATGGTGTAATTCGATGGGAAAGAAGGCTCGATTGGATTCTCCGTGGATTTTACAAGGGTGAATTTTCGAAATGTATTCCGAATTTAAAGAATGCCATGAGAGTTGCCCTTTACCAGATTCTTTTTCTTGATAATATTCCCCATTATGCAGCAGTAAACGAAGCTGTCGAATTTGTAAAAAAAATTCATGGTGAAAAATCAGCTAATCTTGTAAATGCAGTTTTAAGAAATATTATCAGAACAATTGAAGAATCAGAAATTAGATATCCAAATCCTGAGGAAGATGAAATTAATTATCTCGGAACATTCTATTCCCATCCAAACTGGCTTGTGAAAAGATGGCTTAAAAGATATGGGCGAGAGTTTACAGAAAAACTAATGGAGGAAAATAATCAAAGACCTAAACTCACACTTAGATTTAACTCATTATTGACAGATCGAAATTCGTTTATCGAAAAACTTCAATCAACAGAATTAAGATTTCGACCATCAAAATATCTTGAACATTTCTTTGTATTACTACAATTAACAAATATCACCGACTGGAATTATTTCCAGCAAGGTTATTTTTCTATTCAAGATGAAAGTGCTGGAATTCCCTGTCTTCTTTTAGACCCAAAACCTGGCGAGACTATTCTCGACCTTTGTGCAGCGCCAGGTGGTAAAAGCACATACATTGCCGAATTAATGAAAAATGAGGGTAAAATAATTGCAGTTGATAAATACGAAAGTCGAATTAATTTAATGAAAAAAAATATAGAAAGATTAAAAATCACAAACATCGAATTTATCGAAGCTGACAGCGAAACATTAGAAATCCCACCAGTGGATAAAGTTCTCCTTGATGCACCCTGCTCAGGACTTGGTGTCTTAACGAAAAAACCAGAAATCAAATGGAAAAAAGATTCTGAAGACATTAAAAGATTAACAGGAATCCAATCAAGACTTATTAATAATGCGGCAAAACTGGTAAAGCCTGGCGGAATTTTAGTTTACAGTACGTGCACAATTGAACCAGAAGAAAATTTTGAAATCATTCAAAAATTTTTAGAGGAACATAAGAATTTTGATCTTGTGAAAAATCATCCTCAAATCCATCCTGACTTGATTGATGAAAATGGTTGTATATCGACTTTCCCAAATGTTCACGATATGGATGGAAGTTTTGCTGCAAAATTAATTCGACTTTATTAATTTAAAGAAATTTCGTTCGAGTAGAGAGTAAATTTATTAATTAAAAATGGAGGACGGGGATTTAAATGTTAAATATTGGAAAAGAATTAAAGGAATTACGTCTTCAGAAGGGACTCACATTAAAAGAAATTTCTGAAATCACAAAAATTAATATTAAGTATCTCGAACTTATCGAAGAAAATAATTTTCACTTTTTACCTGAAGTATATGTTAGAGGATTTCTTAAAAATTATGTCAGGGCAATCGAGGGTGATGAAAAAAAATTTTTAGAAGCATTTGAAGAAATTCGTTCTCCCGTATTAAATGAACCTCAAGAAAAACAGGAAGAAGAACCTCAGCCTATTTCAGAAGATAAAGAGGTCCAACCTGAGCCTGAAATCATTCCATTCTCAGTAAAAAAATTTCTAATTGGTAAGTCAAACATCATAACTATTCGAAATGTAAGTTTTTTGGTTGGTGCAATCATTATTCTTGTTTTTGTTATAATTCTAATTCTCACGCAAAAGAGTAAAAAGGAAGAAAATCTGGTACAAACTGCAGCAGAAAGTATGTATGAGGAGGTTCAAGAAAAATCAGAAAAATTTGATAATATTGCACTGGACGATAGTTTAATATTGGGAATTAATGCAAAAGATTCTGTATGGATTCAGGTAAAACTGGATGATTCAGTTATTCAAGAAGTTTATTTAAGAAATGGTCAATCTCAAAAATTTAAAGCTATGAATAACTTTCAGTTGTTAGTTGGAAATGCCGGTGCAATTGCACTTTATTTGAATGAAACAGAATTACCATTTGTTGGCGTAAAAGGTTCAGTTAAGAGATTAAAAATTGATAAAAATGGAATCAAATTAATACAGGCAAAAAATGAGCCCCAAAAACAGTAATCAAGAGCTTGTAAGTCCTGAAATTATAAAAAGAATTGAAGAGCTGAGAGAATTAATACATCAACATGATTATAATTATTATGTACTTAACGAACCCACAATTTCCGATCGCGAATATGATCTCTTGATGCAAGAACTAATTGAGTTAGAAAATAAATATCCTTTCTTGATTTCTCCCGATTCACCTACACAGAGAGTTGGTGGTGAACCTACAAAAGAATTCCCCGTAGTTGTTCACGATGTTCCGATGCTTTCACTCTCAAACACTTATTCAATCCAGGATTTATATGATTTTCATCGAAGAGTTAAAGAAGGTTTACCTGAGGGAGAAAAAATTGAGTATGTAACTGAACTCAAAATTGATGGAGTTGCAATCAGCTTAAAATATCGAAATGGTCTTTTTGTTCAAGGTGTAACCAGAGGTGATGGTACAAGAGGCGATGATATTACAAACAATCTACGAACTATTAGAGCACTCCCATTACGATTAAATTTCCGGGAAGTAAAAAGAAAAGATTTTGAGAATATCGAGGTTCGTGGTGAAGTTTATATGAATCGTGATGACTTTGAAGCATTAAACAGAGAAAGGGAAAAGCTCGGAGAAAAACTTTTTGCAAATCCAAGAAATGCAACAGCTGGAACTTTGAAACTTCAAGACCCAAAGCAAGTTGCTGAAAGACCCTTAAATATTTTCTGTTATTATTTGCGATCAAATACTAAAGAACTCAATACTCAATTCGAAAATCTTAAAATTCTTAAAAGCCTTGGATTTAAAGTCAATCCTAATCATAAACTTTGCTCAACAATTGAAGAAGTAATTGCTTTTTGTAAAGAGTGGGAAGATAAAAGAGAAACCTTACCCTACGATATTGATGGAGTTGTAATCAAAGTTAATAGTATTCGTCAACAAGAAATTCTTGGAAATGTTGCCAAATCCCCCAGATGGGCAACTGCATTTAAATTCGAAGCAAAAAAGGCAAAAACAAAACTCAAAGCAATTACACTTCAAGTTGGAAGGTTGGGGACAATTACACCAGTTGCTGAACTTGAACCTGTCTTTCTTGCAGGCACAACAGTTAGTCGAGCAACTCTGCATAACTTCGAGGAAATACAAAGAAAAGATATTCGAGTGGGAGATACAGTAATTATTGAAAAAGGTGGCGATATAATACCAAAAGTTGTTGAAGTTGTCCTTGATGAAAGAAGTTCAAAATCACAACCTTTCGAGATACCAGAAAAATGTCCTGTTTGTGGAACAAAGCTGGAAAATCCTCCAGGTGAGGTTGCTTTTTATTGTCCAAATTTTGACTGTCCTGAACAAATAAAACAGAGATTAGTTCACTTTGCTTCAAGAGGTGCAATGGATATTGAAGGACTCGGTGAATCTGTCGTAAATAAATTTGTTGAACTTGGATTTCTTTACTCACCTGCTGACATCTACAAGCTCAAAAATCACAGAGAAAAGTTAATTCAACTGGAAGGTTTTGGTGAAAAAAGCATCGATAATTTGTTGAAGGCAATTGAAAAATCTAAAGAACAACCTTTTGAACGAGTATTATTTGCAATTGGAATCAGACATGTTGGTGCAAGCGTTGCAAAAGATTTAGCCTCTCACTTTAATTCAATTGATGAATTGATGAAAGCCACACCAGAACAGCTTCAACAAATTCCTGAAATCGGTGAAACTATTAGTAAAAGTATTGTGGAGTTTTTCAAAAACGAAAGAAACTTAAAATTAATTGAGGAATTAAAATCATTCGGGCTAAAATTTGAATCGAAGAAAAAGAAAGGAAGCGGCAAACTCTCAGGTAAAATTTTTGTTATTACGGGAACGCTCAGTTCAATGACTCGCAATGAAGCCAAAGCATTAATTGAAGAACTCGGTGGAAAAACCTCTGATAGTGTGAGTTCAAAAACTTCTTATGTGATTGTAGGTGAAGACCCTGGAAGTAAATATGAGAAGGCAAAAAAATTAAAAATACCCATCTTAACTGAGGAAGAATTCCTTAAACTGGTGAAAGAGTAATCCTAAATTTTACGATGACAAATTTTATCCAAAAACTTCTTTTATATCTCTACTCTAAAAAGAAGAATAATTTTGAGATTATCAAAACATCAAATATTCTCAAGAATTCCTCCAATGTCTTAATATTACTGCCTGAAGAGAAAGAACTTCTTCAAGAAACTAAATTCCTCATTTCTATTTTGAATAAACTTTTCAAACAAAAGACTTTTTTAATGTCTCTTGATTTACAAAAAGATTTAAACCAGAACGGAGAGCTTCCCATTATCACCTATAGTAAAGAACAAAAAAATTTTCTCCAGTTACCGAAGAAGCACTTTATCAAATTCCTCCAGTTAAAAAATTTTGATACCGTAATTGATTGTAATTTGAAAGATTCAAATTTCCATTACTGGATTACCAAAGACATTAAAGCAAAATTTAAAATTGGTCTTTATAGGAAAAATTCAACTCTATTTAATAACTTAGTAATGAAAGTTAACAAAATTGAAAACACAAGAAAGATTTATGAAAACTTTTTATACCTTTTAAAACTTTAATGGAGACTTTATGAATTTTGAAATAAAGCATATCGATGACATTACCATTTTCAAACTTAATGAAAGAAAAATGGATACAACGATTTCAGGCATTCTTAAAGGTGAGTTTACAATTCTTTCCCAGGCAGAAAATATCCGCAAACTAATTATAGATTTACAAGAAGTTGAATTGTGTGATAGCTCCGGACTAAGTGCACTATTGCTTGCTCAAAGGATGATTAGAGAAAAAGGTGGTGCAATTAGATTGATTAATGTAAATGATAAAATTCATAATCTCATTAAAATATCTTTTCTCGAAAATGTATTGCCCATTTGCAGCTCACAACAATCAGCCATCGAAGAACTTGAAAATTTAGAGTAATCAAGTGCAAGTCAATCTTCCCTCTTTCTTCGATTATTTAATAATCATTGCCTATCTGGTTATAATAACATTAATTGGAATACTCACTGGCGGAAAACAAAAATCGATTAAAGACTATTTTTTAGGAGCTGATGTTGTTCCATGGTGGGCAGTTTGTTTTGCAATTGTTGCTGCTGAAACAAGTACATTAACATTCATATCTATTCCCGGTCTGGCGTATTTGACAAATCTTAATTTCTTACAATTAACTTTTGGTTATTTACTCGGGAGAATAATTGTCGCATTTGTTTTTTTACCAGCCTACTTTGAAGGTGAACTTTCAACTGCTTATGCCTATCTGGAAAATCGTTTTGGCTATAAGACAAGAAGCTTTGCATCAATTGTATTTATGTTTACAAGAACAGCTGCAGATGGTGTAAGACTTTTCGCAACAGCAATTCCACTCAAACTTATGTTGAACATCGACTATTCACTTGCAATTTTAATTATTGGAATAATCGCATTGTTCTATACTTCATTTGGCGGTGTTCGCGGAATTATCTGGGTGGATGTTTTTCAATTTCTAATTTATATCGGTGGTGCAATTATTTCGGCTGTTATTTTAATTAATCTCATACCCGGAGGAATTGAAAGAATAATTTCGGTTTCATCAGAATTCAATAAGCTAAATGTAATAAATTTTGGATTTGAAAATGGATTGAGTGGTTTCTTCAATCAACCATATACATTAATTTCAGGTTTGATTGGTGGTGCATTTCTTTCTATGGCCTCACATGGAACCGATCAATTAATTGTTCAACGATTACTTGCAACAAAAAATCTAAAAAGTGCTCAAAAGGCTATTATAGGTAGTGGCGTTATCATTGTTTTTCAATTTCTACTTTTCTTGATCGTTGGCGTTTTACTCTTTTCTTATTATGGTAAACTGGATATGCGGTCTGATGAAATCTTTCCTTATTTTATTATCAATGTAATTCCATCAGGATTAAAAGGATTAATTATTGCAGGACTTTTTGCTGCGGCACTCTCAACTCTTGCTGGTTCAATTAGCTCTCTTTCATCTGCAACAGTTATGGATATTTTGATTCCATATTTCAAAAGATTTGAAAATGATAAGAAAAAGTTGTTTGCTTCAAGAATCATAACTTTAATCTGGGCAATCTTACTAATTTTAGTCGCATTTCTTTTTATGGAAAGCTCTAAAGCAGTTGTCGAAATTGCATTAAGTATCGCTTCGTTTACTTACGGTGGATTACTCGGAACTTTTCTTCTTGGCATTGTCAATAAGAAAACAACTCAAGAAGATGCTCTTGCAGGTTTTGTCGCTGGAATTTTTGTGATGATAACTGTTATCACTCTGAAACTTACTGCCTGGACATGGTTTACACTTATTGGTGTTCTCACTACAATGATAATTGGTTCGTTACTCGCTTCTCTTCAAAAAAAATAAATCATTCATTCTTTGATGAGGTGACTTATGACATTCATCGATTACACAATTATCATCATTTACTTTATCTTTAGTTTTGCAATCGCCATCTTTTATTCCAAACGAGCAAGTAAAAACACAAACGAATTTTTCTTATCTGGCAGAAATCTCCCATGGTATCTTGCTGGACTTTCTATGGTTGCAACAACTTTTGCTGCTGATACTCCACTTGCTGTAACAGAATTAGTTGCAAAGAATGGTGTATCTGGTAACTGGTTATGGTGGAACTTTGTTTTTGGTGGATTATTAACCGTTTTCTTTTTTGCAAAATTATGGCGAAGAGCTGGAATAATGACTGAAGTTGAATTCGCAGAAATTCGTTATTCAGGAAAACCTGCCAGATTCTTAAGAGGCTTTCGAGCTATTTATCTGGGTTTATTTATGAATGTAATTATTATGGGCTGGGTTAATAAAGCAATGGTTTCTGTTCTTGTTGGAATTTTTGGTTTACCGGAAAACTCTGTTTTTATTTATGTGATAATTGCAATGTTAGTGGTCGCAATTTATTCTGCCCTTTCAGGTTTATGGGGTGTTGTGATTACTGATGCAGTTCAATTTATCATTGCTATGACTGGATGCATTATCTTAGCAATTTATGTTGTCAATTCACCACAAGTCGGCGGAATTGATGGAATGAAATCTCAATTACCACCTTTTATTTTTGATTTCTTTCCAAAAATAACTACCGATGTTTCGGCTTATGGAAATGTTCTTGCTTTAACTCCAATGATGTTTTTAGCTTATGTAGGACTTCAATGGTGGGCATCGTGGTATCCGGGTGCTGAGCCCGGTGGTGGTGGTTATGTTGCCCAGAGAATGATGTCAGCCAAAGACGAAAAAAATTCTCTCTTCGCAACTTTATTTTTTCAAATTGCTCATTATGCATTGAGACCATGGCCATGGATATTAGTAGGACTCGGAGTTCTAATTATCTATCCCGATTTAAATGGGGCAAACGCTAAGATGGGATATATTTACGCCATTCGTGATTTTCTTCCAACAGGTCTAAAGGGTTTACTGGTTGCAGCTTTCTTTGCAGCTTATATGTCCACAATTGCCACTCAACTTAATTGGGGTACATCTTATCTAATAAATGATTTCTATAAAAGGTTTTTGATTAAAAATGAAAATGAAAAACATTATGTCTTAGCATCACGAATTGCCACTATCCTTTTGATGATAATTTCAGTTGTGATTACAATTTTTATCGAAAGAATTTCTGGTGCATGGGAATTTATACTTGAATGTGGTGCCGGAGTTGGACTGGTTCTAATTTTGCGATGGTACTGGTGGAGAATTAATGCCTGGTCTGAAATTTCTGCTTTAATAACTCCATTTATTTTAATGTTTATTGTGAAACACTATCAAATAGAATTTCCAATTTCATTATTCTACCTAGTAACCGGAACAACAATTGTCTGGTTGATTGTCACTTTTGTTACCAAACCTACTGACGAGAAAACATTAATTGAATTTTATAAACGAGTCTATCCGGGAGGTAGACTATGGAAACCAATTTCCTCTAAATTACCACAAATTAAAGAAAACACTAATTTTAAAATGATGTTTTTAAACTGGTTAATGGGAGTTGTTTTAGTTTATTCGTCTTTATTTGGAATTGGAAGCTTAATTCTCAAGGAATATTTTAACTCACTGATTTATTTTTTGATTGCTATTCTATCAATCATTTTAATAACTCGGAACTTACAAAAAGATTTCAAACTACTTTAATTGATTACTGGCTAATAGAAAAGGAAAAATTAATTATAAAGGGGTTGTCCAAAAAGTATCATGCCGAACCAGCTGGGCTGTCCAAAAAGTGTCATGCCGAATTTAGTTCGGCATCTAAACTTGAAATTATAAACCAAAAATAGACCCTGCCCCGATAAATCGGGACAGGGTGACAAAGTAATAATTTTTAGTCAGCCCCAACTTTTTTATACTCCAAATGATAAGAATGGAATAAACTTGGCTACAATCACATAAACTAACCACAAGACAAAAATTGAAATCAATGATTTATTTTTTGGAACAGAATAGACTTTACTCAAACCTATTCCAACTACATAAAGCCACCAGAAAGTAAATGGATTAATCTTTGAAAGTATATAATTTAATGTTGTCCCTTTTTCAGCTTCAATAAATATAGAAAGTCCAAAACCTGTAATCAGTTTTACCATCAACAAAGAGACAATTGCAACTAAAATAATTTCAACCATATTAATAAATGATGCTAATCCATATACACTCAGCGCATTTGAATAACTACCCTGCCCCTTTAATATAACAACCCATATTAGATAATAAACTGCAGCTATAATAAACAAAAACACAAACATAAAAACAGCAATGCTAAAGTACTGTATAATTCTCATCGTTGGTCCTGAGGTCATTTTTTCTATTTGTTCCAATTGTTCTTCCTTTTGTGCTTCAGTCATCCTGCCTTCTTTAACTGCTTTATTGAAAGCTTCTTCTGTTGCTTTTCGTTGAATTGCATCAAGCTCAGCTTTAATATCTGGATTAGATATAACAATATAGTTTGTAACAACGGTTAAAAGTATAACTAATAAGATTGGAATTACCCAATCAGAATTTTTTGGGCCAAAAAATTTTACATTCTCGAAGACTTTACTCGGTTCAGTAAAAATACCAGTCATTTTATCAAGAAATGACATCTCCTCAGGCTGGGAAAGATTTTCACTGGATGGTTCTAAATTTTGAAATTGCTCGTCCATTCTCTTTCTCCTTTTTATTCAAATATAGATAATGTGGAAGGAAAATTTGAAGTGAGTTTTATGATCAATCAAACAAAAACTTGTAATTAATTAGAAAATCTTTTAAAAACAAAAATGTTCAAGAAAACAAAATTTTTGTTTTCCCTGAACATTTTTCAGGAATTCACACCCATTTTATTCAATAAAATTGATTAAGACCAAATTTGAGAAGACATAAAGAACAGGACAGTAATTAGAACAATAATTAAAATAAATATATAATCTCCTGTGGTCTTCTTATTTGGTCTACTAGAATTTCTATTCTGTCGTATCATATTAAAATCTATTTAATTAAAATCATCTTTTTTATAGATGTAAATTCCGGTTCTCGAAATTTGTGTAACTCCCGGAACTGAGCAAATAAGTCAAATTGTAAAAAAGTATAGTCAGCTCCATCTACTATGATGAAGCTGACTTACTTAAACTATTTTATTTCATCAATACCATCTTTTTAATTGATGTAAACTTATCAGTTTCTATTTTATAGAAGTATACACCACTCGATAGACCTGACAAATTCACAACCTTAGAATATCTACCTGCATTTAACAACTCATTATCCAATACTGTCAATATTTCTTGACCTAACAAATTAAATATCTTAAGCGAAACCTTAGCATTCTCTGGTAAATCAAATTTAATCACCGTAGAAGGATTGAATGGATTAGGATAGTTTTGATATAAATCATAACGCTCTGGAATATTAGATATTGGTTCTTTCACATCTGTAGTCGATTCAATTCCAAATCTACCTGTATTTGAATAATATGAAGATATACCATCAGCATTCTTCGATTTCACTCTCCAGAAATATTGTTTGTTAGGCGTAAGTGAACCAACAGAGATATGATTTGTCGTTATATTTTCAATTTTAGTAGAACTTAGGAAATATGGATTATCCGCATATTCCAGGTCATAAGTGACATTTGAAGAAACTGGAACTGGCAAATACCATGAAAATTCAGGTGAATTAATCTGTAAAACTATATTATTTGGGCTTGCTGCGACTGGTTGTACTATTACTATTGAAGAACCTTCCTGAATAGTAAACGAAGTTACAGTCGAGTAAGCTGTATATGTACCATCTGCATATCGAGCTCTTACTTTCCAGTAATATGTTGTACCATTGTCTAAACTTGTTGCATCATAATATTGAGTCGTTATACCACTAACAGTAGTAGTTACACTACTTGCAAATACATCTGATTTACTATAAACTAATTCGTAATACTGAATACCCAGAGAAGAACCAACTACATACCAGCTAAATCGAATTGATGTTTGATTAACAACACTTCCATCATAAGGCCAATTATTTACAATAGTTGTTGAACTTGGTCCACCAACAACCGTAAAATATCCTTGGCCGAGAGAATTAAATGTTGTTGTTCCCACTGCATAGACAGCCCAGTAATATGTTGCTCCATATGTTAAATCAACATCAATTTGCTTACTAAAAGTAGTTGAACTTAAGCCTGTATACATTCCACCATCAGCGTCATTACTTGCCGGTGAATAGGTCAACCAATTTGATGGTGCCGAGCCCTTTTTATACTTAACCACAAAACCAGTAATTCCTAAATTATAACCCTGGAGGTACCAGCTCAATTCAGGTCTATTTGTATAGACTGTTGTGCCCCCAATAGGCCAGTTAGCAACTGCATATGTAGCAGTAGTTCCACCAGCAACTACAAATGAAGCAGTTGAAGACCAGGATGAATATGCTGAAACAGTATTTACTGACCTTACTCTCCAGTAATAAGTTTGACCTGGTGTTAAACCTGATACTTGAACCTGCATAGTAGATGAAGTATAATCAGCTGTACCATCAAGTCCACCTAGAGTAGTAGCAATGTCAACTTCATAAGTCAATCCTGATGAATATGGACTCAAGTACCATGTTAAAATTGGACTGGTTGAATAGACAGTTATTCCACCTGTAGGCCAGTTTGGCGTAGGAACAACCAATGTTCCTGGACCATTTGTAACAAAGGATGTAACCGATGACCAGTTTGAGAATGCTTGAGCATCTCCATCATCTGGATCATCATCAACCAAAACATCAATAATTTCAGAATATGACCTTACCTGCCAGTAATAAGTAGTACCTGGAGTTAAAGTCGGTAAAGTCAAATATTTATTTTCAGAAAATGAAGAAATACTCGTTGGATAATTAGTTGCATCATCACCATTCAATTGACCTGAACCATCTACTGATGAAGATGTGGAATATCTAACCTGGTATTTTAGTCCAGTCCCAGCTGTTGATAATACCCAATTTAATCTTGGTGTATTTGTATAGACAGAAACACCACTTGTTGGATAATTTGGAACTGGTACTTCTAATGTCCCTGGTCCATAAACTACGAAATCTTCCACCGACGACCAATCTGAATACTCTGAGTTAGCTGAATAATAAGCTCTAACCTGCCAGTAATAAGTTCTACCAGGATATAAAGTATCAGGAAGAGTTAAATATTGAACACTTGGAAATGATGATGTGCTCGTTGGATAACTTGTTGCATCTGAACCGTCTAGCATTCCGCTACCATCAGTCGAATTTGATGTACTATATCGAATTTGATAAGTAAGACCACCAGTATATCCATTTACTATCCAGTTAAATCTTGGATTATTTGTATAAATATAAGCGCCATCTTTTGGCCAATTCGGTGTAAGTGTAACAGTAGAACCACCAGCTGTAATAAAGTAGCTATAAGTTGTTGGAGAAGGATAATGTACATATTCTCCACTTGTGGTTCGTCTAATCAACACCCGCCAGTAATATGTTTTTCCCAGTACAACAGATATCGTAGTTGAATAAGAACTACTACTACCTCCAGTAACTGTTGTTGATGTTGCACCACTCCAGTTACTTTCAGTAGTTGGAGCTGATGTAGCTTGCATATATTGAATAACGAAAGTTAATCCATTAGCAGAATTTCCAATCGACCATTGTAAAATGACAGAAGTCGTTTGGATTTCTTGACCTCTTGAAGGTGAGTCCTGACTTACCGTAAATCCCGGTGCGGTGGTAAAATGATAAGTAGATGACCAACTATTATTTGCATTAATATCTCTCGATGATACTCTCCAATAATAGAGAGTATTGTTAGTTAATGGGAAATTCGAGACTAATGCAGTAAATGCCTTGCTGGTACTTGTCAATGTATCATCATACAGTGTGGTTGCAAAAGAACTCGAAGTACTCACCTGCAATCTATAAGAAACTACCCCACTTACACTGGACCAGGTTAGTGTTGGTAAGATAGAAACACCTGTAAGTCCATTTACAGGTGAAGTTAATGAAGGACCTGATAAAGTCATCGTGAATGAATAAATTGAAGACGTAGTTTGTTCTCCATTGTTTGGTGTAGAAGGATCAGGATCGTCGACTATTGCTTTTACCCGCCAGTAATAAGTTCCAGCGTAGGAAATAGAAAAACTATGAGAAAGAGACCCAGGATTAATTCCTGTTGTAAAAGTAGAAATAATATTTGCATCAAAACTAGCTCCACCTTGGGTGGATAAATCTATGGTGTATTTTACATTTGATCTATTATTAGCTTGTGCCCAGGTAAATGTCACAGTTGATGTGTAAGGAAATGATGAACCATTTGATGGAGAAGTTAAACTCGGTACTGCTAGTTCAGTAGTAAAACTATATGTATGCCATGGTCCATCTGTGCCTGAACCGTCTGTATAATTATCTCTCACTCGCCAATAATAAGTTGTATTAAAATTTAAAGATGGTAAGGATAAAAACGTATTAATTGTATTGTAGTCAGACGCAAGAATAGTTGTAAAGGTATTATCATCACTAAATTCAACATCATATGGACCATTTCCGAATCCACCCTCATCAAAGTCTGTCCATGTTACTGAAGCCAAACTCTGAGATACTTGTGTTGCATTGTCAACTGGCGTTACGGGTGCTTGTGCAAAAAGACTTTGTGCAGCAAGTATAATCAGCACAAAGAAAATAAAAAGGACAAAGGATATAGATAATCTTTTCATAGTTCCCTCGCAAATTTAATTATAAAAACACTATTAAAAGCTGTAAAAAATATATTTTTAAAATTTTTCATAAACCCTCCATTGATTTAATTAATTTTTCCATTTTTCAGCTCCATATCTTTGATGAAGCAAAAAATAAAATTGAGACAATTACAATAATTGTCAAGAGGAAATAGTCCCCCATAGAATTGGTTCTTTGTCGTGGTTGTCTATTTTTTGTCATTTTATCACCCTCAATTTTTTGTTATAAATAAATACGTTTTTTTATTTTAATTATTAAACCAAAGTAACTACTCCCTTCCCGCATATGCATTATATAACCACACGATTGATTTGGAGAAAATCTACTGAAAATTTATTTATAACGTTTAACCATTCAAAAAATAAACAAATATTTTATAAAATCAATTAAACGATAAGTAATGTATTTACGTAATTTTTAGAAAGAATTTCCTCACAAATTAAAAATGTAATTCTAAAGAAAACTCCACCCTGCTATATAAAAGCCTTCACTATAAAATGATAAAAAACAATCCAATCCAGAATAAATAATTGTCTTAAATATTTTACTTAAAAACAAATTAAACTGGATAAATTTAGTTTTCTCATTACCCTTCGAAATAGTGTCGTTTGTAAATTTTGAGCTTAATATGGGATTGTCCAAAAAGTGTTGTGCCGAATTCATTTCAACATCTAAACTTGTGATTATAAACCAATAATAGACCCTGTCAGGATAAATCGGGACAGGGTAACAGAATAATACTTTTTAGTCAGCCCCAATGAATTCAAAGATTAATTTAGAACTATTTTAGTCAAAAAGCTTTATAAATGTCAATTGAACTTTTTATCACTGGTTGAAAAGGAAAATTTTTTTCTCTAATTAGAAATTAGAAAATTGAAAAATGGAGGTTCAAGATGCAGCATGTCGGTTTTATTATAAATGGAAATATTGTACTCACCTCAAAAAAGATTAATGTAAAGAATAAATCCAATCATCAAGTCTTTGCAACCTGTTCAACTTCTTTTGAAAATGATATAGAAAATGCAATTACATCAGCCCACTCTGCTTTTCAAACGACGAAAAAACTTCCATCGTACAGGCGAAAAGAAATTCTACAAAAAATAGCTCTGGAGTTATCAAAACAAAAAGAAGAATTTGCAAATCTAATTTCAATTGAAACTGGTAAACCAATTAAATTATCAAGAATTGAAATAGATCGTGCAATAAATACATTTCAGTTTGCTGCTGAAGAAGTTGACAGAATAAATGGTGAAGTGTTAACATTAGATGTAACAGCTCAATCAGATAAAAGATTTGGAATTACAAAAAGATTTCCGATTGGACCAGTCCTTGCAATTACACCATTTAATTTTCCAGTAAATTTAGCAGCACATAAAATCGCTCCTGCCATTGCAGCGGGTAATTCAATTATTTTCAAACCAGCCACAGCTGCAATGGTTACTGGCAATAAACTCGCTTCGTTAATCAATGAAGTTTCTGATATTCCTGGCTTGATTAATTCAATTAATTGTTCTGGTTCAATGATAGAAAAATTTTTAGGCGATGAAAGAATTAAAAAAATTAGTTTCACAGGGAGTTGTGAAGTTGGCTGGAGAATTAAGCAACTCGCAATAAAACAAAAAGTTACTCTTGAACTCGGTGGAAATGCAGGAGTTATGGTTGATAAGGATGCTGATTTAGAATTTGCAATACCACGACTCGTATCAGGTTCATTTGCACATGCTGGCCAGATTTGTATTTCAGTTCAACGAATTTTTGTACATAAAGAAGTCTTCGACTTATTCACTCAGAAGTTTTTGGAGGAAACCTCCAGAATAAAATGTGGAGATCCCCTCGATGAAAATGTAATCGTTGGTCCAATGATTACTGAAAATGACGCTAAAAGAATTGAAGAATGGGTAAATGAGTCTCAATCACAGGGTGCAAAAATTTTAATAGGAGGAAAAAGAAAGGGAGAATTTTATAAGCCGACAGTTTTAACAAATACAAATCCTGAAATGAAAGTGAATTCCCTTGAGGCATTTGCACCAATAGTTACAATCGAACCAGTATCTTCTTTTGAAGAAGGTGTTCAACAAATCAATAATTCGAAATATGGATTGCAGGCAGGTGTATTCACAAACAGTTTGAAAAACGCACTCTATGCTTTCGAGAATATTGAAGTTGGTGGTTTAATGATCAACGATTATCCTACCTTTAGAGTAGATAATATGCCATATGGTGGAATAAAGGAAAGCGGAATTGGTCGTGAAGGAATAAAATACGCAATAGAAGAAATGACAGAATTAAAACTCGCTGTATTCAATAAGTTATAATATCTTTTATTTCTTTTGTTCTTGACTGAAAACTGTAATTAGAGCATTCAATAAATCGGCACGACGAACTGGTTTTGGAATGAAAATAATACCCATCTCTTCCATTTGTTCTTTTAGACCACTTAATATATCGGCTGATGTTGTGACTATTCTCAAGTTTTGAAGTTTTTCTCTCTTCTTAATTTCTTTTATCACATCCATTCCAGGGATATCAGGCAGTCTCAAATCCAGAACTATTCCATCATATTCTTCTGTAATCAATTTGTTCAAAGCGAGTTTTCCAGAAAAAACTGTTTCAACTTCACACTCGGCAAGCATCAATTTGAAAAGTTTATGATTATATTCTTGGTCATCAACAACAAGAATTCTCTTCCCTTTAATCACAGATAAATCTTTTGGTATCTGGACAACTTCAGCTTCTTCAATTTGTTCAGTTCTTGATGCAGGATATGTAAATGTGACAGTGGTCCCTACATTTTTCTTGCTTTCAATTTTTATATCACCTTTCCAGAGATTAATTATTTCTTTCGAGATTGCTAATCCAAGTCCAGTTCCACCATACTTTTGCGATATTTCTGGAGCCTGTTCAAACGGAATAAACAATCGATTTAATTCCTCTTGAGTCATCCCTATTCCAGTATCACTGACTTTAAAAATCAATACACCATTGTTGTATCTGACATCAACTGAAATTAAACCTTCATCGGTGAATTTAACAGCATTATCAAGAATGTTTAATAAAACTCTTTGAAGATTGTGAGCATCAATCAAAAAGTAAGCATCAGGTTCAATATTAGAATTATAATCCAGAGCCACTTTTTTACCAATTAATTTCACTTCAATCATCGAAAGTACTGATTTCATCAAAGCAATTAAATTATAAGGCTTTTCAATAATTTTTATTTTACTTGCTTCAGCTTTAGAAAGGTCTAAAATATCGTTCAAAACTTTCAAAAGATGTTCTGCGCTTTTCTGAATGTATGTAAGAAATTCTTTTAATTCACCTTCAACATCCATACTTGTTAAAATATCTACATAACCAAGAATAATATTGATTGGTGAACGAAGCTCGTGAGACATATTTGCCATAAAGCGAGATTTTGTTGCTGCAACCAAATCTTTTTGTTTTACTGTTTCTTCGAGTGATTTAATATAATCTCTTTCTCTCGTTATATCATTAAATGCAATTAAATAACAAGGTCTTCGATGATATGTAATCTCTGTTGGATAAAAGCTTGTCCAGATTTTCATCTTATCATGATATCTTTGCATTTTGATTTGTTTAGGAAGACCATCAGAACTTAAACCATCCGTAAAAATTTTTTCAAGAACACTTACACTTTCGGAATCAATCAAATCCCAGATTTTTCTTCCAAGATTTTCACTGCTTGAAATCTGAAGTAATTCCATTCCTTTTTTATTTGTGAAAAGAATATCAAATGTTTCTTTATCAATTATCAGGAGTCCAACACCAATATTATCAAGTATATCAGTATGTAAAGACTGAAGTTGTTGAAACTTATCTTTAAAGTTTTTCTCTTCCGAAATATCACTTACAATCAAAAGGAAATAAGGATTTTTTTTGCCCTTGAGTTTAAAAGGATGTAATGAAATCTTTGTATAAATTTCTGAGCCGTTCTTTGTTATTAGATAAGTTTCGTAATCAATTAAGGATTTTTCGGATAAGATTGATCTAACGATTTGATTCTTTTCTTTTTCGTAATCTGAGATTAATGAACCTATATGCTTATTCAAAATGCTTTTTTCAGTAAAGGAAAAGATTTTGTTTGCTGCCCCACCCCAGAATTCTATAATTCCTTTAGAATTGATTAAGATATAGGCTTCATTCGAATAACTTAAAATTGATTTGAATAAAGAAAGGTCCACTTCAGATTCTTGCTTGATTAAACTTTTATTTTGTTTTTTGTTTACTTTCATTGTCAAATACCAATTGATTTTCTTTTTAAAATAACAAATTTTGCATCGAGAGTTAAATTTCAATTTTAAGGATTACTCATTTTTCCATATTTTTGGAGTAAGACTATGGAAACAAAAATTAAAAACCTTACCATCATTCAAACCAAATCCCCAAAAAGAATCCCAAAAGAAAGTGAACTTGGATTTGGAAAATTTTTCACGGATCATCTTTTTATGATGGACTATGATCCAGAACACGGTTGGCATAATCCAACCATCCAACCATATGATGCTCTTCCCATTGAACCAGGAAATATAACATTTCACTATGGCCAAACTGTTTTTGATGGATTAAAATGCTATTACGGAATAGATGATAAAATAAGATTTTTTAGAGTAAAAGATTATATAAAGAGATTTTATAATTCTGCTAAAGGAATGTGCATTCCAGAATTTAATCAGGAAGAGTTATTAGAATATCTTACAGAATTAATTTTTATAGAAAAAGAATGGGTCCCAAAACAAATTGGAACCTCGCTTTATATCAGACCTTTAATTATAGCAATGGATAATGCTTTAGGTGTAAGGTCTTCAAATACTTATAAAATGTTTATTATGCTTAGTCCTGTAGGTTCCTATTATGCAGAAGGTTTCAATCCTGTTAAAATATTAGTTGAAGAAACGTATTCACGAACTGCACCTGGAGGACTCGGTTCTTGCAAAACAGCTGCAAATTATGCCGCAAGTTTATTCGGTGCAGAGCTTGCAAAGAAAAAAGGATTTACACAAGTACTCTGGCTGGATGCCTGTCAAAAGAAATATGTAGAAGAAGTTGGAACAATGAATATATTTTTCCGGATTGATGATGAATTAATTACCCCACCACTCGAAGGAACTATCTTACCAGGCATAACTCGCGACAGCATAATTAAAATTGCAAAACAGGAGAACATAAAAATTTGTGAAAGAAAAATTTCAATTGATGAAGTTATTCAAGCTCATAAAGACGGAAGACTTAAGGAAGTTTTTGGATCAGGCACGGCGGCAGTTGTATCTCCTGTTGGTTTACTAAGCTATAAAGGTACTGAATATGTAATCAACGATTTTAAAGTTGGTGAATGGAGTAATTATTTTTATAATTTGATTACTTCCTGGTATTACGGTCAGAAAGAAGATCCCTTTGGATGGATAACAATTTTAAAAGATTGAATTTTGTCTGGAACTCTTTACATTGTATCAACGCATATTGGTAATATTGATGATTTAAATTTTCGCGCCAAGAGAATATTACAAGAATGTGATATAATCATCTGTGAAGAATTAAAACCTGCTCGTCAATTATTAAAAAGCTTAAATTTATACAAAGAGCTTTTGCCCCTGAATGAACACACAGAACAAAATACCACACCACTTATTATTGAGTTACTAAAGTCCGGGAAAAATTGTTGTTTAATTTCAGATGCAGGAACTCCAGTATTTTCTGATCCTGGAAATTACTTACTAAACATTGTACGTCAGAATGATATACAAATTTCATTAGTACCTGGACCTGATTCATTAATTCCGTCTCTGGTTGTTTCTGGATTCGATATCAGTAAATTTTATTTTGCTGGATGGTTATCTCCAAAATCAGAAGAACGGAAGTCCCAATTAAAGAAACTAAAAACAATTGATCTTACCATTGCCTTGATGGAAACACCGTACAGATTAAAACAATTACTAAATGATGTTTCAGAAATTTTTGGAAAAGATACATTAGTTTCTTTGGCTTGTGACCTTACTACAACTGCTGAACATGTTTATCGTGGTAAAATTGAGGACATTATTAATGAATTAAAAGAAGTGAATTTGAAATGTGAATTTGTTCTGGTGATAGATAATAAAAAAACAAGGAGGGTTGGTTAACCCCCCTTTATTCCTAATGCGTCTTTTACTTTTTCCATCAAAGACTGGTATGAAACCGGGGAAGTTACGAAATAATTTGCACCGAGTTGAAAACAAAGTTCAACAACTTCTTTATCATTAAGAGCGGAAGCAACAATCACTTTTGTATTATTATTTTTTGGATTTGATCTAATAGTTTTTAGAACATCAAATCCACTTACTTCGGGCATCATTAAATCTAAAATTACCAGATCATAAACTTTCTCAGCAATCTTTACTTTTGCTTCTTTACCATTTGAAGCTGTATCAGCATCAAGACCTGCTCTTTTAAGATAATGCAGATGCATTTTAACCACTAAGGGGTTATCATCCACAATAAGAATTTTATAATTGTTCATTGTTCCTCTATTGGTAGTTGTTGTTGCTGCATATTAGATTTATAAACTCTCCATTTCGGAGTTTGATATACTAAAGTAGTAAATTCAAAACCTTTTTCAAAGGCATCAGGATACATTGCTGTTAATTGATCAAATCCTGTTATAGTTATATCTGGTCTTGGGACAACAATATAATTGGCAACAAATTGCGGTTGTTGTATAACCCTTACATAATCATATTGATATGGTAAATAAAATTGTCTTGGGCTAGAGAAGAAACATACTATAGGATAACCTACTGCATCATCTATCAAAATCATATCTTGTTCTGTTGTATTCTCTTTCAGAAATTTAGCTACTTTCAATTCTTCTTCAAAAATATCTTGAACTGGTTGACCTCTCAATACAGTTGCAAAATTTTTTTCTGTGATATCGACTGACTCATCCAGAGATTTGTATCCGAAATAAATCGAGATTACCATCACAAAAATTACAACATAAGCATAAACGGGTCGATATAATGGAGAATTAATAAAATAATACATTATAATTATACTCAATGGAATGAGTACACCAAACCAGCTATATGAAAGTGCTGAAATTCCTAAAAATATAACTATAATTTGTAAAATGATTGGCGCAAAAGCAGCAACAAAAATTGTTATTGTTCTAATTGTAGGAAGTGTAAAATAATAAGCAGGATATGTTAAGAACGACATTTTAATTACAATCCAGATTGCCCATAGCAAATTGCCTTTACCTTCTGCAAGCTCTGGGCGTAATGCCATCTCTTTAGATACCTGTTTGAAATAGGAATAAGGACTGAAATAGAAATAAAAAGGTTCACCAGCAAAAATCCAGTTTAAATACACCCATGAACCAAGCACTATGAAAGTCGGCAATACCAGCATCAAAGTTAGAGCGAAGATTCTTACAACATTAAACTCAGTTGTTTCTGAAATTAGAAATGGCGCAAATGGAATCAAGGCAAGTGTTAGGAAGAAAGTATCATATCTAATTCCTGACATTGCACCTAAAGCAACACCAGAGAGCACTATATAATATGGAATTCTTGTTTCATGAAATCTAAAAAATGAATAAACAAAAATTACAAAAAATAAAACATATAAAGTTTGACTTGGTTGAGCAAAAACTAAATAAAGAAAAACAGGATTACCTATCATTAATGCAGTGATTAATAATTTTACAATAGTATTTCCGGGAATCCATCTTAAATATCTTATACATAATGCAATTACAAATGCACCCCAGAATGTAGAAATAACAAGTGAAGCAATTGGAGAAGATGACAGAGCTAAGGGTAAATAAAATAAATATGGTAATGGAGGATAAATAAGTCCTAAGTTCTCCAACCTTGGTGGGTTGCCTCTCATAGCAAGCTGGGCTTTTTCCATTAAAAATATTCCTTCCTGGGCATAGAAGTTAAAATTAGTATAAAGATATGCGCCCATGAAAAAAAGCCCTATCCAGAGGAAGAGGAAAATTATTATGTCACGAGGTTTTATTCCCATTTATACATTTCTCAAAATTTCTGGTTTTCTAACTGAAGTAACTCCGTGAGTAGTTTTCTCCCAGTAAAACGGCTTGAATATTAATTGCCATAGTGCTTTATATGCACCAAGAGAATGTAATATCCAGTAAAATGGATTTAACAATGCGTAAACTACAAGACCATAAAGTCTTCTTCGAAATACAGCCAACATATTCATATAAACTACCATTGCATTACCAATAAGCAGGTTAAATAATGAAATATACAAAACCCATGCAGGAAAAATTTCAGAAATCCATTGTGGTCTAAAAACTAACCATGTTATGAATAAAATCCAGAGAGGTAAATTTATAAGGAATGTAGCTGGAGTACCGCCAATGAACAACATAAAAGCAAATAAACCTCTAAATCCAATCTTTCGATAAAGCTCAATTGGATTTCGTAAGTGAACAAGAAATGTTTGCATATAACCTTTAACCCATCGCGACCTCTGTCTTATCCAGCTTCTTACTCTCTTATTTGCTTCTTCATAAGTTGTAGAGTTGATTGTTCCTACTTTATAACCTTTTGCGTATGCTCGAACTCCCAGGTCCGCATCTTCCGTAACATTAAATGGATCCCATGCATTAAGCTCAACAAGTTTATCTTTAATAAAGTGATTACTTGTTCCACCCAAAGGTATCGGGACGTTTAATCTATCCATACCAGGAAGCATATAATCAAACCAGTAAGAATACTCGAGAGTGAACATCTTAGTTAAGAAATTTTCATTTGCATTGAAATAATTTAATTGAGCTTGAATACAAATAACATCTTCAGGGAATTTTTTAAATCCAACTACTGCTTTTTTTAATTGATCTGGTTCGGGAATATCCTCAGCATCGTAGATTGTAACAATTTCACCACGACAGAAAACCAATCCATAATTACATGCTTTTGGTTTTGTCTTAGGTTGCATATTTGGAACAACTAAACACTCAAATATAGAAGGAATATTCAGATTTCTAATTTTATTAATAGTTGCAAAATCATCTTCTTCAAGCAATATTTTGATATCAAGTTTATCTTTAGGATAGTCAAGTTGACTTAATGCATAAATTAATGTTTCAATTACTTCGGGTTCTTTATAAACAGGTAAAAGAATACTATATGTTGGTAAATCCTCATCATGTAATTCACGAATCTCAGCCTGTGTTACGGCTTCATATAATTCAAATCTTGCCCCAGCAAGAGTTAAAACGAATTTAAATCCAATTGAGAATAAATAGAGTAAATTTACTACTGCCATCAAAATTGTAAATGTAAGTGATGCATCCAAAGCAACACCAATTACAAAAATTGTCCCGACAATTGCAATGCTTAGAACTTGAGGCAGTGTGAAAGTTTCAATTGCTGAGCTTCTTTCGTCTTCAATGAACAAACTATAGACAGCACTTTCAGCTAATTCTTGACCAAATGCTTTATGAAGAACCCATTGAATATCAACATCAGTTGCATAAAATATTTTAAGTGGTGATTGAGTTTTTTCATAAAGATAATCGATTGCTTCTTGATCTAAAGGATTAATCATTGCCACATAAATATACTCACCATTTCTACGGAATGGACAAATTAATCTATCCTGCAAGTAAGTTTGATCAAAAGACATTAATAATTCATAATCTATTTCCTGTACAAGAAGATCAACTTTTCCAACAGGTATATTTCGTCTTATGACTGATTCATAATCAACACGAGAAATATAGCCATAGAAAAGTAAAACTTTTGCAAAGTAAAGTTTTTCTCTTTCAGCAAAAGCTTCGATTTCTTCAATCTGTTCTTGAGAGAAAACTCTCTCTTTTAGAAGTATTTTTTGCAACGCCTTATTATCAAGACTGGAACCAGAGCCCGAGCTTGAAAGCTCTTCCGGCACCAACATCTCGTCCAAAGGCGTCCACGCTGTATCCGACATAGCCTGATATGAATTTGTTGAACTTATAAACTATTGCTGGTTCAATTTTAAATAATGTAAAATCAAGATTTCTTAAAAATATTTGACTGAATGTTAAATTCTTATCTACTTTATCCTGATTACCTAAACCTAAAATCAAACTCGTTGAAAATAATATAGTTACTTTTCTTGTAATATTTAATCCTATTGTTCCTCCAGCTCTTAGTTGATCAGAAGGAGCTTCAAATCGTTTTCTTAGACCAAAATATATTTCCCAGAAACCTTGTGACATAGTTGAACCAAATGGCGATCCTACTAATGCAGTAACCTGTAAATCAACCTGTCCATTTCCCAGTGGTGGATCTCCAGGATTAGTATAAAATGGGAATGAAACTAAAAATTGCAAAGCAGCACTTGGAATATCTCTACTTAATTGAAATTGTAAACCAACCTCTTGATCACCAAATCCACCATTTGTAATCACACCAATACTGTCTCTATAACTTAATCCATAGTAAAACATATTTGCAAGAAACATAATACCATCTTCAAGACCGTATTCATAATAAAGATTAGTTTCGTATTTTGTAAAAACACCGCCAAGGGGCAGGAAAAATCTTTCGCCATTACTATTAAAAATTGTTTCTGATGAGTAAAAAGATTGAATACCTGATAAGAAATATTTATTCATCCTTTGTTGCCAGACACTCCCATCCACTCGAGAAACCACAATAAAAATTAATAAAATCAGGTAAATCATTTTTTTAACCACGAGCTATTCTAACTCCTCTTCTACTTCGTGTATAAAGCAAGATAGATAATCCAATTATAATTACCCAGGCAAGTATAATCCATAAATACTTAAATTTATCCCATTGAATTTTCACAGGGACTTTTTCAACTGGTTGTGTATAAAGAATTTTATCTAAAGCTTCCGCTGTCTTAAATACTAATGGATAATCAGCACCACTCATAATTGCAACATTTCCATCAATTGTTCCAAGTCTTTCACTAAATTGATTTGCCAGCTTGACAAGATATCCTTTTCCCTCTTGACCATAACTTGATACCAGAAGGACATTATTACTTGTCAGTGTTTTTGTTAATTGCATCACGGCAATCGGCATATTATCAGAATATTCAAACATAACTTGTTTGGTTGAGCTACTTATAATCTTGAAGCTCTGACTCAAATCTAATGGCAGATATTCAAAAGAATCTTTGTTATATCTGACATCTGACGAAACGACTATATAATTGTTATTTGAATTTTCCATAGTTGCAAACATCTCTGCAAATGACATTATCGGAGGGAAGTATTGTTCTTGTTTAGAGATTTTTTGAATAGCATTAACAATAGAGGCTGCAGCTTGAATATGTTCTGGTAAAGGATTTGATTGAAATACTACATATGTGTTTGTCAGGAAAGCATTAGGAAAGTTACTGAAATTTGAAGCCTTGTTTACATTTTCAGATGAGATATCAAAGTATGAATAAGAATAAACTTCACCTACAAATTGAGTCAAATCATCTCGACATTCACCTTCATCGGGGAAGTAATTAAATTCTATCTCAAATGTATTCATTTTTTTAAATAAATATTTTGGTAATTGAACCATTAAGCCATTAATTGTACCTGTTTGATCAAGCCTTTTGCTCTCAACAAGCACATCATTTAAATAAACATTAACAAAACCATTTTGAAAAGTCTGTTTTACTGGAGTGTATTTTGAGTAAAGATAAAAATCAACAGCACCGATATATTTCGCTAGTTCAAGCTCAGAAATAAACATTGTAATCCTTAAACTTCCAATTCCTTTAGTTTGAATTCGTTCAAATCCAAGTTCATCCAGCGTTAGTTTATATTTATTTCCCACAAATGACTTAATCTTAAATGGCTCTATATATCTTACCAGAGAAAAATTAGAGAGGAGTTTGTAATATTGTTTAGGATTTACAATAGCAGCAGCAGATTTTTGAACTGCTTTATCATTATCCCCTGAAATATAAAGTATTTTTGTACCTCCAAAAATCTTCACAAATAGAATTCCATCTTCACTGGTAACCTGTTGTTTTGCCTCATTAACAATTACAGATTTTTCTATTGAGTATGGTACTGGCAAACTCATTAATTCGTCGCTTTTTCCAATTGCTATAACATGCGAAAAATTTTTAATTCTTTCAGGATCAATTTCTTCAAAACTTCCAAAAAAGATATTTTCAGATTTAGTTAGATCAAGGAGACGAGCATTTATCCACATTGCATTTCCAGCTAAAACTGGATTTAACCTTTTTGGAGTAAGAATCAGGATAGATTCAAATTTATCACTTAAGAAATCAGCGATTGTATTCCTTAATTTTTCTGAATAACTTAACACAAGCTTTGACTTTTGCCTGATAACCATCCATAATCCTTGCGTGGCTAAATCTCTACATCTATCATCAGTTATATTTAAATACCCCCCAACTTCAATCTTTAATAGTGGTCTCTCGGTCATTAATAAATCTTCTAATTTAACATCAGAAAGTGGGATTCTGATGATTGGATTTGTCGAGACATTCTTAAAAAAAGTCGTGTAAACCGGGACATCATTCACAGATATCTTGAGATTTGAATAATCACTCAGGATTGTTGAGAAACTTGCATAAAGTTCAAAATAGCTATTTTGAAAATCTATATTTCCTCTCGGTATAGGAAAATATAATGTTTGGGCTGGAGTTATTCCGTATAGAACAATATCCTTCTGATAACCAATATCTTTGAGGGAAATTTCTTTATATGTCTGCGATTTAGCTGTATTCAAAAACATCAGGAGAGAAAATAGAACAAAAGAAAATAAAATATGAAGTACTTTTTTAATCATTACTTTAACTCCTTAATCTAACTACTGCATATATAAGGAGATAAATAATAAAAGTCAAGTGGTTTAGGAAAAAAGTTTTAATATCGCAATATTTTCTATATGGAAGGTTTGTGGAAACATATCAACGGGCTGGATAAATTCAATTTTATAGTATTCTTTTAATTCAATCAGATCTCGAGCTTGTGTAACTGGATTACAACTGATATAAATTAAATTTTTGGGTCTCAATTGGATTATTGATTTGATTAATTCATTATTCATACCAGCTCTTGGGGGATCAACAACAATAGTTATATCTTTTTCTAAATACTCTTTCTCAAGAGATAATCCTTTTAACAAATTTTGTTGTATGAAAAAAATATTATGAACATTATTTATGGATGCATTCCTTTTTGCTGCTAAAATTGATTCTTTTATTTCTTCAAAACCCAATACTTTTTCAAAATATTTTGATAAAATAATCCCTATAACTCCTACACCACTATACAAATCGATTAAAAGAGTATTTGATTTATCCGTTATTTCCTTTTGAAGATAGTTTTCCAGTACAGAAAATAATTTTTCTGCTTGTTTAGTATTTGTCTGAAAAAATGTATTAGGATAAATTTCAAACTGATATTCACCTAATTTTTCTATTATATAACCTTTTCCAAAAATTGTAATTATTTTCTCAGGTAAAGTTGAACTTAAATCTGGACGACTAATTAGATTTACAAACGTCGTTATTTCTGGATATTTAGCCGATAAGACATTTCCAAGTTCAGTAATCAAAGCTTCATCGTAATTTGTCGTTACGAGACCCACAAGTTTTTCTGATGTGTTTCTTGCTTCTCTTATCAATAATGCTTTTAATAAACCATCTCGGTTCTTAAGTGAATGTATTGAGACATTTCTCTCGAATAGAAAATTTGCAACAAAATTCCTGACTTCGTTTGAAAATTGAGATTGAAGAAAGCATTCTTCGATATGCATAACTTTTTCAAATTGCTTTGGAATATGTAAACCCAGTGCAAATTCTTTTTCTTTATCATTATAATTAATACCTTCAAACAACCATCTTTTTGCAAAAGAATATTCCATTTTATTCCTATAAAAATATTCATCATCCGAGGCTATGACATCATTTATTTCAACATCATAAATTTTTGAAATTCTCATAAAGGCATCTTCAACGAAAGATTTTTTAATCTTTAATTGTTCTCTGTAATCCAAATTTTGAAGTTTACAACCACCACACAATCCGAAATACTTACATCTTGGTGTAATTCTATTTTTAGATTCATTTAAAATATCTACAGCTATTGCTTCGATATAGTCTTTTTTCACTTTTTTTACTTTAACTCTAACAACTTCATCAGGTAAACATCCATCAATCAAAACTACTTTGCCCTCATATCTCCCCAGGCAAATTCCTTGATTAATCATTTTCTCTGTTTTAATTGTAAGTAAATCATTTTTTTTCATTTTTATACCTGTAACTTCTTCACTTTACCTGTAATATTTACAAATAAAATAATTTTAATAAGTAATTTTTAACTAAATATCCAAATTTCAAACTGGCATTACATTTGAACTTAAATTATAAAGATTGAAAATAATACTCTCCTGAACCTCCTATTAACCCCGATAAACATCGGGGTTCTTTTTTTTAAAGAACAACTTTTTTTGAATTCCAAATCCTAAAACAAAATTACTAAAGTACTTTATTACTATCTTTCAATGGAGTTAATCAACCTTTTAAATTTTTCCAATCCATTATACCTGCTCATCAAACTCAAAATATTTTTATAAAACTTTTTCGAGATAAAAATTTTAAGACCGAAAACAACTTAAAAAGTCTTTTTCAAACTAATACACTTCTCAATGTGAAACAGATGTACAAATAAAAACTGGATAAAATTCAAAGAAATTCAAGCTTTTTTACGGGCATATCTATTGACTTCAAATAACTAATTAAAGTGAAATTTTTAGATAATTAACAAGTAATAAAAAAATCAAGGAGGTTTCTATGAAACCTAAATTACAAAATCAGCTCAATACAATAATCAAGTTATTCATAGCCATAGCTACGGTTATTGTTGTATTTTTTCCAAAGAATACTGAAGCCCAGGGTACTTGTAACTTAAATAATTTTGTTACATATACTCAGGGTGGCTGGGGAAATAAAGGCGGAAAATTGTGTAACGGTGTAACGTTCATTACTGTTAAACAGATGGAAACTGGCGCTGAAGTTTCAAAAGGGAACGGCACCGATAAATTAGGCGCAAATACTACTTTCATTTTTCCAAATGGAAAATCAGTTGTAATTCACACATCTTGTTCACAACCAATTTACATTGGGATGACTGTAACAGCTGATGGATTTACTTATAAAATAACTCAATTGACTACTATTCCTGCTTCTAACTCAAACCCTGGAACAATTCGAGATTTATATTTTGCTGAAGTTTTCCCTTCGGGTTTGCAAGTTGGTGGAAATTATAAAATTACATTAACATCAGCGAAAGCAGTTGAAAAATTTCTACCTCAAGGTGGAACACCAAAAGCACTTGACAAAAATTATACAGATCCAACAAGTACAAAAGCAGGAGTTTTTGGTGGTCAAGTAGTTGCATTAAAACTCAATGTTGCATTTAGTGATGCTGGCAAAATTGGCAGTGGTTCTGTAAAACTTGGTGAATTAATTGTTAATGCTGGACCACTTGCAGGAAAAACGGTTTATGAAGTTCTCAGTATAGCAAACACCGCACTGGGTGGTGGAACTACTCCATATTCCATTTCACAGTTAAATGAAGTAGTTACTGCTATAAATGAAAACTTTGATGATGGCAAGGTCAATAAAGGCTTTTTAAGATGTCCAGATTTGCCACAACTTGGTTCAATTTCAGGAACTGTATTTTTTGACGTAAATGAAAATGGATCGCTTGATAGTGGTGAATTTGGCTTACCAAATGTGAGAGTCTATTTATACGCAAGTAGTATTCTAATTGATTCTACTTTAACTGATGAATCAGGTTTTTATAAATTTACAAATTTGAATGGCGGTAACTATAGCATTCAAGTAGTAGATCCTTACCAGTTACAACTTACAAATCCACCAAATCCAAAAAACGTTACTCTCTCAAATGGTGAAAATAAGACGAATATCAATTTTGGTTATAAATGTTCGCAACAATTAAGCAAAATATCGGGTTATGTTTTTGTGGATGGAAATAAAAATGGTGTGAAAGATGCCGGGGAATCTCCAATTGGAAATGTTGTGATAAAACTCTACAACAAAGATGGTGTAATTTTAGCGACAACAAATACGAACTCAAGTGGTTATTATGAATTCTCAGGCCTAATTCCTGGTATCTATTCAGTTGAAGAAATTGACCCTGATATGTACAGAAGTACAACGCCAAATTATATCAATCTTTCACTCTCGGCTGGACAGCATTCACAGAACAATAATTTTGGCGACATACTCTCAGCTGATATTTGTGGTTTAGTTTTTAATGATGAAAATGGTGATGGAATAAAACAACCTTCAGAATTAGGTATATCAGATGTATTAATTGAACTGTATGAATTACCCTCAGGAAATTTTGTTGCATCTACTATGACAGGAGTTAACGGTGAATATTGTTTCCCGTATTTAATACCTGGAAATTATAAGATTAAAGAAATCGACTTACCTGGATACATCAGTACAACTCCAAATGAAATTACCTTAACAGTTAATCAAGGTGATAAAAGTTATAACAATAACTTTGGTGATAAAGTCCATACAATTCAAAAAGGTTCAATCGGTGACTTTGTATGGAATGATTTGAATAAGAATGGAATTCAAGATTATGGTGAAATGGGATTGCCAAACATTATAGTTAAACTTTATGATTGTAATGATAACTGGATAAAAGAAGTTACTACTGATGCCAATGGTTTTTACAAATTTGATAGTTTAAATCCAGGTTCTTATCAAATTCTCGTTCAATTACCAAATGGCTACGCATTTTCACCGGCAAATCAAGGTTCCGACGACTCGAAAGATTCTGATATAGATCCATTAACCTGGAAATCACATTGTATTAATCTGCTAAGTGGTCAGAATTTAACAAGCGTAGACGCTGGAATTTACTGTTTACCGACTTGTTCAATTGGTGACAGAGTCTGGAACGATTTGAATAAAAACGGTATCCAAGACCATGGTGAGCCTGGTGTTCCTAATATTAAAGTGAAATTGATTGATTGTTCTACTTCGAGTGTACTTGCTACTACAACAACTAATTCAGACGGTAATTATTTATTCACAAATGTCACATCTGGAAGTTATAAATTGAAATTTTATGATCTTCCAAGTGGATGGGTATTTACTTCAAATGATGCTGGGTCAAATGATTTATTTGACTCTGACGTAAACCCATCAACAGGAATGACTGTCTGCTTTAATATTGATGTTTTCAACTGTGATAGTAATTCAACTCGATGGGACGCAGGAATATATTTCGAACCACCACAACAATTCTGTTCAATTGGTGATAGAGTCTGGGAAGATTTGAATAAAAATGGTATCCAGGATCATGGTGAACCAGGTGTACCGAACATAAAAGTGAAATTATATGCTTGCTCAACATCAACTCCTATTGATGTGAAAGTTACGAATGCTCAAGGAAATTATCTTTTCACCAATGTAGCAGCAGGTTACTACTACATAAAATTTGAAAATTTACCATCCGGTTATGCATTTACCTTTAAGGATGCAGGTTCAAATGATTTATTAGATTCTGATGTTGATCCATCGACAGGTAAAACTGCTTGCTTCCCAATTGATCCACAAAATTGCGATAGCAATTCAACAAAATGGGATGCTGGTATTTATCTATGTCCACCAACTTTCGAAGTCAGTGGAATGGTATTTAATGATTTGAATGGAAACGGTATCAAAGATTTTGGTGAAGTTGGAATTCCAAACGTTTTAATTAAACTATGGGGAACATCAGCTAATTTGATTTCGACAACACTGACTAATACACAGGGTAAATTTAAATTCACAGGAGTATTACCTGGTGATTATCATGTTCAAGAAATTGATCCTCCTGGTTATATCAGCACTACTCCTAATTCGTTCTTCATCAATGTTTCAGGTTCTAATGTTTCGAATATACGCTTCGGTGATAAAGTAAAACCGACACCAGAACCATGTGAATTAACAAAATACAAGACATTTACTCAAGATCAATGGTGTCTTGATCCGGCAAAAACTTTATTACTCACAAAATTTGATCAAGTATTTCCATCTGGTTTGAAAATCGGCGATGCTGGATCACCTTACTCAATTACGTTCACATCTGGTAATGCAGTAAAAACCTTCTTACCACAAATTGGTACAGCTGGTCAGTTAAATATGAGCTACATTAATCCAACTTCTACAACAGCTGGACAATTTGCAGGTAATGTTGCTGCATTAGCCTTAAATGTTGCTTTCAACGATTCAGGATTGCTCGGTTCAACTACAACAACCAAACTTGGAAATCTTGTCGTTGCCTCAGGTCCAATGAAAGATTATAAAGTATATGAAGTACTGTTACTTGCAAATAAAGCACTTGGTGGTGGAGTTACCCCATTCTCAATTCAAACATTGAATGATGTTGTTACTCAAATAAACTACAATTTTGCCTGTGATTGCAATTATGGCTTCTTAACATGCCCACCATTACCCGATTCTTGCGGTGGTGGATTTGATGCCGGTGTTGAATCTAATGCAAATCTTGCTGACTTATTACTCCAGAGATTAACGAAGATTGAATATGGAATGACTACCAAGATACTTAAAAATCTTAAAGCTCCATTTACAGCAAGTGTTGGTTTGCAAGAAATCTTCCCACCAGTAGGTCCAATGGGTTCAAGACCAGTTGAAGCAACACCATTTGATATACTTGGTATTTCAAACGCAACGTCTGCATATGCTGTAGATTATAATCTTTCACTTGCAAAAGGTGATGTGAGAGTTGCCAGTGTATTCGCAACAACCACAAATCCTCCTTATATCTATGAACATACAAAAGCAATCTGCGATAGATTAATAAATGCTGAACTCGATTATATTTCTCAGGTTAAAATTGATGAGCATTACTTCTTTGCTTCAGTGCTCAATAAAGCTGAAGAAGGTGTTAAAGATTATACAATTCACTTCAGCATTTACGAAGTTGGAAATAAATTCCTTGTTGACTCCAGATGGCTAATTGAAGAATACAATGTTCCAAGCAATGCTTCTAATGTTTACAACTTCCAGGTATGGGGTAACAACTTCCAGAATGCAATCTATCTATCAGAGTTAATTATTGAGCAATTCAAATCTAAAGGAACAGTTGAATATTTGAACAATAATCCTGTACCTACATCTCTGGTTTATGTAAAGAAGGGTAAATACAATCACAATGGAACAATCGAATTGATTATAAACAACGAACAGCTTGTAACTGATAACATCACCATTAAATTCAAAGCTCGTGAAATTCAAGGTGGTGCAAAGAATGAATTCGTGAAAACCTTCCAGATTAATCCGGGATTGAACACTGTTATCATCAATACTGGTGTTCTCTCAGATGCAAACGTTTACATCAATTCTACAAATGGATTTAAAGATGAGATTTTCGTAAGCGGTGGTGCCTATACATATCTGAATGGAAGTACTTCAAAGGTTGAACAATTCATTACAAATACATTCTCAACACCATCTATTAATTCACTTCCAAAAGAATCAATGGTCCTTAGTGGTGGTGCGAAAGTTCGTGGTCAACTCGGTGATTGGATAACAATGTTCAGATCATTAACAGCTAATACAGCTCCTTATGACCTCAGTGACTATGACGCAATTAGATTCACAATTCGTGGTTATGGAAAAGTTCAGTTCAGATTAGAACAAGATGGAATTAAGAATTTCGATTATCATATGAAGAAGCTTGTTCTGGATGGTTCTGAACAAGAAATTACAATACCATTCAACGAATTCAAGCAATTAAATGGCAGTTCAGCTCTCGACCCGAGACTTATAAGAAAGATATCAGTTATGATGCTAAAAGATGAAAATCCAAGTCTGACAAATGTTGAATTCGAAATAAAGAACATCGTATTCTTGAAGAAGAATAACAATGAGACTGCCAATACTGAAATTCCAAAAGAATTTAAGCTCAATCAGAACTATCCGAACCCATTCAATCCAAGTACATTGATTGAATACTCTGTAGCAAAACCAGAAAGAGTGACGATAAAGATCTACAATGTTCTCGGAAAAGAAATTGCAACATTAGTTGACGAATTCAAAGAACCAGGTGTCTACTCAGTTAGATTTGATGCAAGTCAATTAAGTTCTGGAATTTATTTCTACAGATTACAGAGTGAATCATACAATGCGGTTCGAAAGATGATTTTGCAGAAGTAATTCTGCAATTAACACTCCCTTCCAGCAGAAAGCCCGGGCTTCAAGTCCGGGTTTTCTTTTTTTAAACAATAATTTTATTTCAATTAGAATGAAAAGCTCAGGAAGGAAAAATCTGGATTACTTCTAATTTAAGGGACACTCTGTTATTAATTTAATTTTTTGAATAGAGCTTTAATCTAAAGTGAATTCCTGTCTTTTTTCAGAAACTTTATTATTCATTAAGTCTTTTCCACGCAAAAGAATCTGATATTTACCAAGAGGATATTTTTCATCTAATATAAAACTTACTTCAAGATTTAAATATTTACCGAATTTTTCACTTTGAACTCCGGTAGTATCAAGCCTGGCAATTGACTGGACAACTTTATTATCCGGTGTAATTAAATCTGCCTCGAGTAAAATGTGAAACTTGTAATTACCATTTTCACTAATTGTCTTAAATCCCTCTACTTTGGCTGAGGCATAAACTTCTTGCTGAGTTGATTCTTCATCAATTGGAATGGAATAAATATCTAAATCGTAAATTCTAAAATCAACTTGTTTCTCTCTGGAACAACTCAGAAATAATAATGGAAGAAAAAAAGAAATTAAAATCATTCTCATACAGACCTCGTTAATTGTTCACAAATTTTTGGCTGGTAATTTTCAAAATTCATAACCTAACTTCAAACCATAATCAAATTTCTTATAACCATATAACTCATCTTTCTCTAATGCTTCTCTAAAGAAAGTTTGCAAATTAACATATGGAATTATCTGAATTCCTTTATAGAACATATCGAACTTATAACCAGATGAAAACACAATTGTTAAAAGATTGGAATATTTTGGATAAATATTTGGAGAAATTGGGTTTAATCTTAATATCCCAACACTGGTGCTTAAATAAAATTTATTCAAGTGACCAAAGGGATAAAAACCTATACCTGTTAAAATTGCATAAGCTTCTTCATCAAAATCAAACCGAAAATAATTATTTTTTATCTTTGTTTTTGATTTCCAATAAGCAAGTGTATTAGTGTTATAAAAATAATCGCCTAATTTAAATTCCAGATCTAACTCAATAGTTGAAAAATTTTCTGTTTCAACATCAGTAAATTCTCCATAATTCTTTTTCCAGATACCTAAAGGTAATGACTTAGAAATACCAAAATTAAAATTAAATTTTTTTACAGGAAGTGTTCTATATTTTAAATCTTGAACTTGTGCATTATACCAATTAATTTTTTTGTTTAATGTAATATCGAAAGTCTCATATCCATAAAATTGAGGACTTAAAATATTTTTTGCTGAAAATAATCTACCACCAAATCCTAATGCAAGAGAATAATCAAGATACGAGAGAGAAATTTTCATACCGTAATTATAATATTCTCCTGAATATTTACCCGTAGAAAATCCAAGGAAGTAATCAGTATTAAAGTTTAGTCTATTAGAAAGTTGAACCGAATTGCTACTTAATACTATACCAACTTTTGTCTCCAAAAATCGATTAAAATATTTCCAGCTTTTAAATAATGATTTAAATGAATTATCGGGCACACCATTAGTATAACTTATAAGGCCTTTTCTAAATTCAATAAGAGAGTTTACATTACCAGGATAAAAAGACAATAAATTATAATTAAAGCCTAAAAGGAAAAGGGAAGGATTTTCACCATAATATTCACCATAAACTTCGCTCTTAACTTTCACTTTATCACCGAAGTACATTAAAGACATTCCAAGATTTAGATCTCTCCCCAATAATTTTTCATTATAAGAAAGACCTGCACTAATCATCAAGTGTGTTGCCTGCATGTAATCCCTGGTAATTGCATACGTAATTTTTGTCCCGAGTGAGAGTTTATCATTTAATTTTTGTGCATAGCCAAAAGAGAATGCCTGTTCATAATCCTCGAATTCTTTCTGTAAGTGTCCGTATTGATCAAATGCTTTTAATTTTCCCAGATAATGAGTTGAATATTCAACTCCAAAAAAATGTTTGTTCTTATAATTAAAAGAACCAACAACATTAGTTACTGGAGTGCTGATTTCCAGAAAGAAATAAGATGGATTTCGAAAAAATGAAACAGTTGCCCCACTTTCAAAAGTAAGATTTGCTGGATTTCCAGCCATTGCATTAACAGGATCAAGCAAAGTTATATTTTGTTCAGCGGTTCCAATTGCTGAAGCACTTCTCCCAAACTCGAGATAATACCATAATTGACCAAACGAAATATTAAAAGAAATAAAAAAAATCGATACTGAAACTATTTTGAACATTTAATAGCCTCTTATTTTTTTATTCTATTTGATCACAATCATCTTCTTTTGAGAAACAAAATTTTCTGTCAACAATCGATAGAAATAAACTCCACTTGATAATTCCGTTGCATCAAATGATTTTAAATAAGAACCGGCTTTCTGAAATTCATCAACAATGGTTGTAACCTCCTGACCTAAAGTATTATAAATTTTCAACTGAACTTTTGTATCTACAGGAAGGTCATAAGTAATGTAAGTAACTGGATTAAAAGGGTTGGGATAATTTTGATATAATTCAAATTTAGCTGGTAAAATTTCATTCGTCGACTCAACTGAAGTTAGTAGTCCGGGTTCAGGTGTAGGTAATTTCTTTGTTGTGTAAATACGAAATTCACCTGGTTGTAGATTAATTGTCATTTGAGTATTTGTTACATTCACACTATCGCCGTAAAAATAATTATACCACCAACCAGTATTTTGAAAATTTGGAGTTACAGTTTTTTGAACTACATCAAAATTTCCGACGATTGCAACATTCATTGAATCATGATTCAACCACAATCTTTTAACCGGTCCACTAAAATCAGTTGTGAAATTCGTGGTCTTACTGAAAGCCCCATAACTCTTTCTCAAATTAATTAATGTGGCGAATGTTTTGTAAAGTTTGTTTCTATTTGCATCCAGGAAATATCCCCATCGAATTGGTTTAGGACCAGTTCTTCCATTGTAGTCAATTGAATAATCATAACCTAATTCACCAAATTGCCATATCATTTTTGGACCTGGAACAGTAAAGAAAAATGCACCTGCGAGTTTTATTCTTTCCAGAGCAGTGGCGAGATTTTTAATGTTGTAGCTCCCGCTTGAATTACCATAAGTTAAATTTTTATACATTAATCTTTCTTCGTCGTGACTTTCCATATAACCAACGAGATGAGGTTTGGAAAAACCACGAGCTTTATAAGAAATGCGAGTAAAATCAGATTTACCTCCATCATGCCAGCCCATAGTTGCTTCATTATAATTGTAATTCAAATTTCCCCAGCTCAACATTCCATAATTTGTCAAAACCTGTTCCTCGGAATCAACAGCAAAATGTTCTAAAATTACATAAGCCGTTGAATCATATTTCCAGATTGAATCAGCATAAGCTTTCAAAATATTAATTCTCGATTGATCATACTGTCCCCACAATCCAACATCATTACCAGAATTTGTTTGAGTAAATCCTTTCGATAAATCAAATCGAAAACCATCCACTTTATATTCCTGTAAATAAAATTTTAATGCTTGAGAAACTAATTCTTTCGTTGCTGGACTTTCGTGATTGAAATCATATCCTACATTGTAGGGATGTCTGGGTATTGGATTAAAATATGGACTATTTGAAGCAGGTCTTTGATTTGTTTCATCCCACCACATTCTTACAAGTGAAGACTGACCAAAATTATGATTAAAAACTACATCTAAGATTACTGCAAATCCCATTTGATGAGCTTTATCAATAAAAGCTTTTAATGCATTTTTAGTCCCATAATATTTATCCATTGCAAAATAAAAAGTGGTGTTATATCCCCAGCTTTCGTTTCCTTCAAATTCATTAATTGGCATTAGTTCTATTGCATTAACTCCAAGCTTTTTGAGATAATTCAATGTATCAGCCAGTGTTTTGTAATCATGACTTGAAAGAAAATCTCTCAGCAGAAGTTCATAAATCACAAGTTCTGTTTTATCGGGTTTTTGAAAATTAGTTAATTGCCAGTTGTATTGAGGTTCATTTATTCTAAATACAGAAACAAGATTTGTTGTCTTTCCAAATGGATAAGGTTTAAGATTCGGATACACGGATGAAGGAATGTACTGGTCGTTCCAGGGATCAAGAATTTTCTCTGTAAATGGATCGGCAACTTTTAATTTCCCATCAATAAAATACTGGTAACCATATTCTTCACCGGGATTCAAATTATTTATTTGAATCCAGTAACGATTTCCATCTGGTGTTCTTTTCATATAATAATTTGGATTAACTTCCCAGTTTGTAAAATCTCCAACGACATAAACATAATTTTTATATGGTGCATACAAACAAAGTATAACGCTTGTACTATCTATTATATTAACTCCATTTTTAATTCCTGGAGGTAGTTCAGCTGTCTGAACTGGTGACCTGACAATAAAATAATTTGAATCAACTTTTACATTCCCAGCCGAATCAGTGGCAACAGCACGAAGATTATATCTACCATAATTAAAAAACATCATTGTTCGACTCAAATAAAAAGTATCCGTTTGAGCGATAAGTGAATCATTTAGATATAACTTGAGATTAACTGAACCAGCTGATACAGCAGTAAAAGTAATATTTTGTGAAGTGTTTATGATATTTCCTTTTTCAACGGGAGTCAAAAAACGAACATTTAATTCAGGTTTATACAATGGAAGAAAGATATCGCTTCCATCTACATCACGACCTACTTTACTTCCATCGGCATTTCTGAAAACAAAAGCTAATTTTAAAATATCTTCTGAATCAGGAACGCCATAATACTGAGGAATATTAATTGTAATTCTCCAGATATTGTTTCCAATGTATTGAATTGGCGGTTGATTGACAGGTGAACCCCAGGTTGTTTTAACATATCTCCAATCATTTGGATGACGACTCAAATTTGTAATTACACCTGTATGAACATAAATAGGAAAAACTCCAATAAGTGCACCGTTCCCTTTTGTTACATCATAATCAATTGTGATTACATCATTTCGAGTTGCAAAGTACGGTGTCCACTGCAGTACTTGAGATTTTAAAATTCCGATAGAGAGAAACATTATTAGACATAAAAATTTAATTCTTCTCATTTAATGTACTCCATCTTTTTAGATTCAATGTAATTTCCAATTTGAATCGTGTAAATATAAATTCCACTGGTTAACCTGTGATAATACCCATCGAATTCAATTTGATGATAACCGTCTGTTTTAATTTGATTTGTTATTGAAGTAATTTCTTTTCCCAATGTATCAGTGACTTTAAATGTTAATGTTTTACCAACAAAATCTTTCGGTATGAAATATTTTATTTGTGTAGAATAATTGAAAGGATTTGGATAATTCTGATACAAAACAATTTTGGTTGGAACTAAATTTAATTCTTCAACAAGTGTCTGAGGAAGAGCAGGACTTCCAGCATTAATCCAGGCTGAATAGATTAATGAAGCGAGTCGATTGCTTGCTTTTTGAAAGAGAGCCTTGGTAAAATCATCAGTATAATTCCAGAGTGTTGTATAATACAACTCACTATCTGTGTTTCCGGCTATCGACTTTGCAATACTATCGGCTCTTAACAAATCGTCGAGATAAGAATACGATTCAAATAAATAATTAAATATATAATCAATTGGTTCATTAACATAAACAACCGCCTCAGAAGAAAAAGTTATTTCGCCTTGAAAACGATTTATCATTTGCGATTCATATCTTGAGTGAATTCCTCTTTGACCTGTGAATTGTCCATTGTAGTTTCTTGTAATGTGAAGTGGTTGATGACCATCAGCTACATAATGACCAAGGTCAGCAGCGATTGACTTGGCTCTATCCCAATCTTTTCTTTGGAGAGCAGCAGTCAAGGAATCAAATGTATATTTAGTTGCCCATGGTAAAATTCCTTGTTGCCAGACATAATCCCATCCATATCTCGAAATCAATGTATCAATCGAATAGGGAAAATTTCCTGAGAGGAATTCCTGATAATTATCAATGTCGATGAAATGTTTATTTCCTTCAGTTGGGTCAGAACTTTTTCTGTAATCAGCATCAGAAGCATGTTGAGCTAAAAATTCTGACCAGAGCTGATAACCAACCATCTCTTGTGGGAAATGTCTGGTGGAATTTCTATTAATTAAGCTGTGACCAACATTTCCCCAACCGAAAATTTCTTTTGAAATTACAAAAAGAATTACAAAAGAGACCACTAAAGATAAAAGCTTTTTCATTTTATTCTCCAGTTATTTGAACGATAATTTTTCTTTTTCTTGCTCGATTATCAAAATCGATAAAAACAATTTGTTGCCAGGTTCCAAGCAACAAATGACCTTTTGAAAATGGAATCTGTATTGAAGCACCAAGCATCGAAGCTCTCAAGTGTGAATATCCATTTCCATCACCCCATGTTTTATCATGATGATAGGGTCTGTTTGATGGAATCAACTTTTCGAAAAGTTCAGGTAAATCTTTTAGTAAGCCCGGTTCATATTCAATTGTTGTAAGTCCTGCTGTTGAACCAACAGCGAAAATAAGAACATTGCCTTCTTTCAGATTACTATTAGTGATTATTTCTTGAACTTTTGTGGTGATATCGATTATATCTGTATTTCCTCGTGTATTTAATTCAAAACTTTCCGTTTGAATTTTCATATTTTAATCTACCTCTGTTAATAAGTGTACTTTTTAATAATAAAATACTCAGATTATAAGTTTTTTAGAAAATCAGGTTAGACTGGCTGGATTGAAATTTTAAATAAATTTTTCATTACAATAAGATTTTTAATCAAAATAGTCAGATATGAAATACTCTGTATTTAAATCCTGGTTAGTTGCAATTCTAACGATTTCTTTCCAGTGGAGAGAAGCACCAAAACGGAAGAGATTATCAATTAAATACTTTCCAATTTCTGAATTATTTATAAGAACATTTTCCCAGATATTATTTGAGTTCAAAATTTTTTTATGCAAGGTATTATTTAATTGCGATGAAAAAATTTCTCCAAGAAGATAATTATGATAATAACAAGGTGAAGTTGCAATGTGAATTTTAGTTGCCCAGTCCGGTTTATTTCTTTCATCGGGTTTATTCAGAAGAAGATACTTTTGATGCAAATCCCACCAGAGAGAGTTCAGGTTTTGTTCCGGGTTATCATAAAGTGATTTTTCAAACTCATACATAACAAATACCCATCGCATGAAGATACTTTGATTAATTTTCATAAACTTAATTGCTGATTCTCTTAATTTCTCAATTTCATTATCATCAATTGATAGAGCATTTTTTATCCAGACTGGATGGAAAGCTAATTTCCCGAATAACATTGCAATTGCTTCGGTTACGAAAATGTGGGCAGCATCTCTCAAAATAAAAGGAAGTGATTGATCAATAAACTTATCATAAACAGCATGACCAAACTCGTGAAGTAAAGTACCCATCCAATCAACATTCGACTTAACATTACACAACACACGTATATCACTTTCACGATCAATACTGATGCAGAAAGCATGTTGATTTTTACCATTCCTTTCAAACAAATCACTTTTTTGAATTAGATTATCTATATCAAGTCCAATACTCTGAAAATAATTTCGAGTAATCTCAACTAAGTCTTTATCATTAAAATAGTAGTCAAAATTTAATGAATAAACTGGAGGTGCTTCCTGAAAAAATCTCTGTTGATAATGCCATGGCATTAATTCACTTTTGCTTACTTTATATCTTTCTGCAAGTAAATCATCAATTTGATTTTTTATCGTTAAAAACTTAGCCTCAGTTTTACTTTCAAGTTCTTTGAAAAGTAAATCAACTTCTTCAGGTACAAGTTCTGAAAGAATTAAACTCATTTCGTAATAGTTTTTGTAACCCAGAGATCGAGCCTGTTCATTTCTAAGCTTAACAAGATTTATTAAATCGTCAGCTATTAATTCTCCAATTTCTTTACTTGATTCCCAGACTTTTCGTAATGTGCTTGAATTAATTTCATTTTTTAATATCTCATCAATCTCATTATCAGTTAATGTTTGTCCATCAAATTTTGCTCTAAATGTGGTAAAAACATTCTCAATCTTATTTTGAATGTTTGTTATCTCTTCGAGTTTTTTCAAATCGTATTGATTGGGAATAAATTCATTGTAAAGAATTTTTATCTGCCGTTGAATGAGTGGGTCGAACTCTGAACTGCGTGAGTGTAGTTTTTTTATTTCTTCAAAGTAATTACGATCTCTAAACAGTCGTATAATTTCAATTTGATATTTTGTGACCTCTCTCCAGTTTTCCTCAGTCCCATTAATTGCAGCATTCCAGTATGCAAGTGAGCTTTTGTAGAATAAATCTCTGTACTTTAATTCAAAGCTCTTGAGAGATTCGGGTATCATTGAATTCATATTACAATTATTCCTAAATATTTAAGCAAAATAATTCTATGAGAATTTTTCTCCAATCCCCTCATATTTCTACAAATAACCAGGGCAAGATTAAAATTAATCAGGATTATCTTTAATTGTTGGTTTGAAAAGGATTGATTAAAACTTTTATTAACTCACAGGAAAAAATTATTAGCTCAGATTCATTTTAATTTTAAGAATGCTTATTACTTCAGAACTTTTTTGTATAACTCAGCTTGTAACTCTGCTGCAATGCTCAGAGCAATTTCCTGTGGAGTTTCACCGCCGATATCTAATCCAATTGGAGAATGAAGATTTGATAAATCCACATCTCCAAAAATTTCCTTGATTTGATTCTTAAGTTTTTGAGCTTTTGTTTTAGATGCAATAACTCCTATATACCGAACTTTTAAGTTTCGAGCATATATCTGCTCAATCACATCAAAATCAAAACCATGACCGTGGGTCATAACAACGATAAATGCATCTTCAGGTGGATTAAATGTATAAGCATATTCAGAATAGTCAGATAGAATTATTTCATCGGCATAAGGATTTGCTTCTTTGTTCGCAAATTCAGGTCGATTGTCAATTAATATCTTATGAAAATTTAGAAGACTCAATTGTTTAAGCAATGCATGACCGACATGCCCACCACCAAAGATATAGACGATAGGTTTGTTACCAAATACTTCATAGAAAATCCAGCATCTTCCACTGCAACTCATATTTAAAACTTTAGCTTTATCTTTAATAGGAGCATCACCAGAAAGTAAATATTCAACAATGCCATTCTCTTTTGTTTTCATTCTTCGAATTGATTCGGAAATTACTTCTTGCTCAATTTCTCCTCCACCAACAGTACCAAAAATTTTATCTTTATCTTCGACTAATATTTTAAAACCAATTTTTCCAGGAGTCGAGCCTTCTACCTTAACAACAGTGGCAATCACAAAAGGTTTATGTTGCTTTTCTAATTCTAAGGCTTTTTCAAAAATATTCATCTTAAATCTCCATAGTTAATTTTTCATAATCTTCGATATTGTCTATATCCTGATGAATTTGTGGATAATTACATTCCCAGATTTTTTTTATTAGATTATTTTTTCTGACAAAGTCTCTAAGATTCGAATCGAAATCTTCCAACAAAATTTTACTGGCAATATCTCTGGTCATTATGACGGGATGACCTGGCTTCTTATTAAATGATGGTTGAAACCAGTCAATATTGCTTTCAAGTTGTTCGATAAAATTGATATAAAATTCAAATGGAAGCTGTGGCTGGTCGACAAGATGCACTAAAACAAAATCACAGTTACCTACTTTACTTATTCCACATTGAAGTGAACTAAACATTCCTCTTTCATAATTCCTGTTAATTTCAATAATCAACTTGTCATTAATTTGTTTTAATGATAAATCCTTAAACAAATTTTCTTTCATTAATTCACCCTGAAAACCAAAAACAATTACAATCTTTTCACTAAAGTGATTCAGCTTCGTAATTATTTCTGAGATGAATGTTTTGTCTTTAAATTTCAAAAATGGTTTTGGTTGACCAATTCTACCTGATTTTCCAGCTGCCAGAATGATACTTTCAATTTTATTTATTCTCGACAAGTTCATTTAGTAATTCTTCATACTTTTTTATGACCGGAGGTTTGTTCCAGAGTTTTAGAGAATTTAAATCTTTCAAACCATTCCCTGTAAACATCAGGAGATTTTTTTCTTTTTCTTCTATAAATCCCTCGTCAATTGCTTTTTTAAATCCAGCAAATGCTGATGCAGAAGAAGGCTCAACAAAAATTCCATATTCTTGAATTACTACTTTTTGAGCTGATAGAATTTCTTCATCACAAACATCAATTGCAAATCCATTACTTTTTGATATTGCTTCTTCTGCCATAAAAAGATTTCTTGGTGAAGCCGCACAAATACTATCTGCAATTGTTTGTGCCGGTTGTAATTCAAACTTTTTTGATTTATAAAATCTCACCACTGCATTGCTTGTTGAAGATTGAACTGCAATTAATTTTGGTAATCTTTCAATTAAATTCAATTCGAATAATTCCAGAAATCCTTTATAAAGCCCACCAATAATCACTCCATCACCAACAGGAACAAAAATATTATCAGGCACATTCCCTTTGAATGAAATAAAAATATCGTAAGCTCCTGATTTCTTGCCTTCAATTGTCAAAGGATTATAGGCAGTATTTCGATTAAACCATTTATTTTTAGTCGAAACTTCAAGACAGAGGTCAAAAGCATCGTCATAAGTTCCATCTACAACAAAAAGATTTGCACCATACGATTGGATCTGAATCCTTTTTGATTCAGGTATTGTTTTGGGAACGAAAATCCTTGATTGCAAACCAAATCTCGCACAAATTCCAGCAATTGAAGAACCAGCATTGCCTGTTGATGCAGCAGAAATATTTTTTATCCCAAGTTGAATTGCTTTTAACGCAACAAGAATACTTGCTCTATCTTTATATGAAAAAGTTGGATTCCTCGTATCGTCAAATGCAAATAGATTAAAATTTTTGTAATTAAGTTGAATAACTGGAGAAGAATTTAACGAAACACTCTCTAGCCTGTTTTCATCGATTAACGGGAACTTATTTCTCGAATAATCAAATTCCAGTGGAAGAATTTCCGGGAAGTTCCAGATTTTACCAGGACTTGAATTAAGCAACCTAACTCGAAAAGTATCTCTTTGTAATCTCGAATAATCATATCGAATTAGTAAAACACCTTTCAATGGTTGATTCTTTTCGGCTTTACCACAACCGGGACAAAGATAAATTAATTCTTTTTCAATTAAGTAAGCTGGATATTCTTTGTTGCAATTTGAACACTTATAGAAATAGTGGCTCATAACAAAATCATAGTTGGTTTTTGTAGAATTTATCCGGGAAAATATTACCGGGGTTTAAAATTAAATCTGGATCAAAGATTTTCTTTATCTCAAACATTTCTCTCAAGACTTTTTCTGGATACATTAATTCAAAATATTGCTTTTTCAATTTACCAATTCCGTGTTCAGCTGATATCGTTCCACCCATTTCAATCGCTTTTACACAGAACTCACGATATAGTTTGATTGCAAGTTCATTTTGTTCTTTATCAACAGGAAGCATATTAAAATGGAGATGATTATTTCCAATATGTCCGTAACCAACATAGTTAATCGATTTTTTTATACACTCATCACAACAATACAGATAAAACTCTTTAAAGTGATTTGAAGGGACAGCAATATCAGTTCCAACTTTTCTTAAATTGTTCCGGGAAATGTATTCATTTACAAGAGCTGAAATAGAATGACGAAATTCCTTGATATCATTAATTTCTTTTTCATTAAATGCAAACCAGATTTGTTCGAGGTCACCATTTAACTTCAATATTAGTTTTGAGATTTGATCAATTAATTGATCCTTATCACAATCATAGATTTCCTGTTCAAACCAGACTGCAAATTTTTTGTTCTGAGCATTTGGAAATTTTGATGAGAGAAATTTTAAAGACCTATCATCAAAAAACTCTAAGGCTCTCGGATTTATCAGTTTAAATTCATCTAATTTGTTATCCGACCTTGAAATAGAAACAAATTCATAAGCATCATCAAAAGTATCAAAAAAAATTACCATCGAAATTAAATCATCAGGTTTGTTCAGAAGTTTTAATTCTGCTTCAACGATAATTCCAAGTGTTCCTTCAGAACCAATAAATAAATCAATCAAATCCATATCCGGTTGAATAAAGTACCCGGCTGCATTTTTTACCTCAGGCATTCTAAAATCAGGAAGGGTAAATTCAAACCTTTTGCCTGAATTGATTTTAAAATTGAACTTCAATCCTTCAGCAATTATATCTCCCCTTTTTAATGAAAAGATTTCTCCATCAGGTAAAATTATCGTGATTGATTCAATCCAATTTCTGGTTGGTCCATATTTGAGAGTTCTCGCTCCTGAAGCATTGGTTGCAATTGTTCCTCCAATTGAGCAATTTTTTTCAGTTGGGTCTGGTGGGTAAAACAATCCATATCCGTCTAAATAATTTTGAAGTTCATTTAATGTAACAAAGCACTGCACATCTACAAGCTTTTTATCTAATTGCAAATTCAAAATCTGATTAAACTTCTCAAGTGAAATTACAATTCCACTTTGCGGAACTCTTCCACCTACAAGTCCAGTTCCAGCCCCTGAAATTGTTATCCCTGTCTTTTTTTCCCTTGAACTTTTCACAAGTTCAATCAATTCATCATAACTTTCTGGAATAAAAACGCCATCACAACTATTTGATTTAAAATTTGATGCATCACTCAAATAATTTTGAATAAATTCAAATTCTGTTTTTACTATCATCTAAAATCCATAAATTATTTTCAACGAGTTCAAATTAAAAAATATTTGGAAAAAGTTACTATGAAAAAGGTCTTTCTGATATTTTTTGTGATTATTACAATTCAATTGCATTCCCAGCCACTAAGGATTTATACCGATTCGTTAATGCGACGAAACTGGCATGCTAATCATTCATGGGATACTGATTTTAATCTCAAAAATCAATCACAAAAATTTTCTGGATTAAACTCAATATCAATTAAATACAAATCAGGTTATGCAGGGTTTGTTTTATTTCTGGCGAATTTAAATACTTCTGGATATGATACTCTTGTTTTCTGGATTAATGGTGGAAATAGTAGCGGACAATCTTTCTGGATTAAAATTTCCTATGACGGTAAAGATTATCCTGAAGCAAAATCTTCAACTGATTATGGTCAAGTAGAATCAAATAAGTGGAAAGAATTTAGAATTCCCCTCTCCCACCTGATGAATGGAAATTTCTACATTGTCTCAATTCTCTTTCAAGAAAGTAAAGGTTATGCTCAACCAGAGTTTTTCATCGATGATATTTATCTTACATCAATTCAAGGTAATCCAAAGATAGTTGATACCTATTTAAGCACTTATAACTTTTTCCCAAGAGATAGAATATCAATAAAAGCTCGTGTGACAGATAGTGATGGTTTGAATGATATTAAAAAAGTCACTTTAGATTGTAGCGAAATATTGAATGGTTTCGAAGTTCAACTCTTTGATGACGGTAATCACAATGATAATTTAAGTAACGATGGAATTTTTGGTAACGAAATTATTTCTCCATCAAATTCCACAACAGGAGAAAAAAGAATTTATGTTGTGGTTGAAGATAACAGCGGTAAAAGAGCATCACAAGAAATCTGGGTTGGCGTCATGCAATATGATTCAATACCAGTTCCAAAAGGTTTACCAAAATATCTTTCAACAGGAACAGCAACAACAAGCTCCAATCTTTCATGGCAAACTAACAATGGAAATGAGTGCTGGGATATGGGTTACCAGTATATCACATGGGGATGGTGGAACTGGTATAGTGAATTCGTAAAAAGATTTTGCGATGATGCTTATCGAAGAGGTTACATTCCTGTAATTCCACTTTATCTATTTCAGACTGGTGCTTCTGATTTCGGATGTTCAGGAAACGAGTATGAAAAAATTTATTGTGCAATTAACAATTCAAACCTGATGACAGAATTCTGGAATCGATTTATTCAAATGTGTCAGGAAGCAAAAAAAAGTTTTGCTCAAAAAGTAATCTTTCATATTGAACCTGATATGCTTGGTTATTTACAACAACGATGTATTAAAGAAAATAAAACACCTGACCAAATTCCAGCTTATGTAAATGATTCGAAGTATCCGAATAATCTAACTGGAATGCATCAGAGAATGATTGATCTTGTAAGAGAATATTGTCCCGATAAAGGTTTAATTGCTTTTCATGCGTCCTTATGGGGAAATATCATTAGCTTGAAAGACAATGAAGAAAAAATTCTGAACATTGAAAATCTTGCACGAAATACAGCCAACTTTCTTTTACAACTAAGTCCTGATTTTGACTTAATATTTATGGATTGGTCAGATAGAGATGCAGGATTTGATGGAATCTGGTGGGACAAAAAAAATACTTCCGTTCCAAACTTTGCCAGAGTATTAATGTTTACAAATTATCTTTCAACATTTACAAAAAAGAAAGTTGTCCTGTGGCAAATTCCAATTGGTAACGAATCTCTTCCAAATATTCCAAATCAATATGCGGATAACAGATTAGATTACATTTTTGATTATCCAGTTGATATTGCTAAATCGGGAATAATTGCCCTGCTTTTCGGTGCAGGAATTCCAAATATGACAACTCAATTTACTGATGGAGGTCATCTAAAATCGAGAGCACTTGAATACTGTCAAAATGGTAAAATTAGTTTGATTAATTTCAACGACAAAGATAGTTCTTCCAAAAAAACTATTCGTGAAGTTGTGTTCTATCAAAATTATCCAAATCCATTTTCAAGTTATACTTACTTAAAATTTGATTTACCAGAATACATTGATAATGAATCAAATCAACTTATAACATTTGCACCATTATCAATTAAAATATACAACATACTCGGTCAGTTAGTTGGTGAAATTCTAAATGAAATAAAACCAGCCGGTCAATATGAAATTAAGTTTCATCCAAGTAAGTTTAATCTTGCAAGTGGAGCTTACTTTATTGAATTGCAGTATGGCAAATTGAAAAAGATTAACAAGTTAATCATTAGCAAATAACAGGCATAAACAAAAAACTAAGCAATTAATATAATCCTATCATAATCTTTTATTATTAAATAGAAATAAAAAATACTTATCAATATTGAAAACCTAATGTTATAGCGAAACCTGATGGATCTATTTTATAACTATAGTCATCCACTTTTCCATTTGTAGCTTTGGCAAAATAGAATCGAGGTTCAATGAAAATCTTTCCGATAAGAACTCGACCGGCTACTGTAAAGAATATATTTCCTCCATTTTGATTGGAAGTTTTATCAAATACACCACCGAAAATTCCACCTGATTCTCTGTATTGAACTGCGTAAAAATGGAAGTAATATCCACCACCCATTCCAACATAAAACTTCGTAACTGCATCAGGTATCTCAAACAATTTATAAGCAATATTTGCGTGAATGGGTAAAACCAGAATTGCTTGATCCATTATTTTTGGTTTTGGTTCCGAAAAAATATCAAAAGTCTTTTTTGTGTAAAGATCAATTGAACCACTGAGGAAAAAATTTAATTTTTTAAATTCAGTTATTCCATCAATACCATAGATTAAACCATTGTTTAATTCCTTTGATGGTGAATAAAAACCAAATTTTCCACTGTAATACTGATTTATTTTATCATCCGTTTTTTCTGAATTATTATCACCAAGTACCAGCTGAGTGAAAAGGATAAATAGAACTAAAATTTTTAACATGATTTACCTCACTGTTTAATTAAAAATTCTTATTTCATTTTTACAGAATTATTAAAAAAATCGTACAATGATCACTCGACTTTTTTAACTTATCAATTTCTAACTAATAATACAATTCTCACAGCAAACATTTATCTTTTAATATCTCTTTATCTAAAAATGAATAGAAATAAATTCTCTTTGCAATCAAACAGAAGAAAAAGATTTTATATTTTTCTAACGCTAATTTAAAAATCAGTTGTTATGTCTTTTCCTGTCACTGGATCAAAGAATCTGAATTCATCAACTCGTAGTGAAACATCGAGTTCCACATATAATAAAACGCGATGCTTTATTCTCCATCTAATGTATCTTGGAATTAAACCCTTTAATATTTCGTTTTCAAGGAACGGATTAATCTTTAATGTAACTTTAGGAAGCAGTTTACCAATCTTAAATCTTCTCAACCAGTGTTCAATGTCTTTCAACAAACTTTCTTTTGAAATCAAAATACCTGTTCCACCACATGTAGGACATACATCCCTTGACCTTTGAAAGATGCTTTTTCTTACTCGCTGTCTTGTTATTTGCACAAGCCCGAATTCGGTCATTGGAAGAATTGAAACTTTAGCTCTATCCTTACGAAATTCTTTTTTCAATTCATCAAAAATTTTTTTCTTGTTCTTTTCTTCTTCAAGATCAATAAAATCCACTATGATTATTCCACCGATATCTCTCAATCTCACCTGTCGACAAATTTCTCTTGCCGCTTCAAGGTCAATTTTAAGTGAATTGAGTTCTTGATTCATGGAAGCAGCATATTTTCCTGTGTTAACATCAATAACTGTCATTGCTTCAGTTTGATCAATAACAATATGGCCACCACTTGGCAATGGTACCTTTCGTGAATTTGCAATTCTTAATTGTGATTCAATTCCAAATACATTAAAAATTGGTTCACCACCTTTGTAAAGTTCGATTCGATCTTCAAGTTCGGGATGAACCTGTCTTAGATATTCTTTCAGCTGTTTATAAATCTTTTTTGAATCAACAACTATCTTTGACACTTCATAATTAAATAAATCACGAATTACACTTGATGTTGTACTTGCATCCTTGTAAACAAGAGCAGGTGCTTTTTCACTTTTAATTGTTTGTTCAATTTCTTTCCAAGTGTTCAAAAGTCTATTGAGTTCTTCTTTGATAGTATCTTCATCTTCATTAGCAGCAACTGTTCTAATAATTGCACCAAATCCTTCAGGAATAATTGAACGAACTATTCTTCTCAATCTTCGTCTTTTTCTTTGGTCAAAGATTTTTTTCGATACGCCAATTTTATGGTCAAAAGGTAAAAGTACAAGGAACCTTCCAGGTATTGTAATTCTTGTTGTTACTCTAAAACCTTTATTACCGACAGGTTCTTTTGTAACCTGAACAAGTATCTCTTTACCTTTTTCAATTTTTGGAATTGAAGGAGCCTGAAGGGTTCTTTGATATTGTTGTTTGGTAGTGGATGTTTGCTTTGTGGTTACTTCTTCTTCCTCTTCGTCTTCAAGGTCCACATCAGAATCTTCATCGCCTAAGAGAGCATCAAGATCTTCCATCTTAGGGTCAATGTCTGAAAAGTGAAGAAAAGCATCCTGTTTGTGACCAACATCAATAAATGCCGCTTTTATTCCAGGAATTACTTTAGCAACACGGCCAAGGTAAATATCCCCGACAGACCTTTGAGAGTCTGCATGTTCGACGAAATATTCTGTCAATAAACCATCTTCGGTAATCGCAATTCGAGTTTCGTCGCCAATCGAATTGATTATTATTTCTTTGTTCATATAAAACTAAAAACCCCTTTTTTATTTTCCTTGAGAAAAACATCATTAAAACTTTTTGAATTTGAAATTTGTAAGATTTAAAACTTTTTATGCGAGATAATTCAAGTAGAAAAATTTTGTAAGCAAAATCCAGTAAAAACGAAAAAAACTTTTGAAATCTTTTTAGTGTAGATGAAAAAACTCTTGTGATTTTTCTACTGTAGTGTTCATGTATTAAAGATTTCATCACTCCTGTATTTGTGAAAGTTTGTTTTTGAAAATTTTTCCATTCTTCTTTTTCACAAAAATCAGGCGATGAAATCAATTTCATTTTTATAAAAGTAGATTGATTATTTTTTTTCAAATGGATTTTGTTTTGACCAGAAATAATTGAGGTAATAAGATTTAATTTTTTCAGGAGTGTTTTCAAAATGGATAAAGAGAGATCAAAAATATCTGGATCTCTCTTTAATAAAAATTTATTTCCATTCAGATACCATTCACATCGACATAAAGCTAAGCACACCATCATCCGCATTGACTTAATCACAAGCATAAAATAAATTCTACATATCTTACTTCTTTTGTGGTTTTGAATCTTTTACTTCAGGTGGTGGAATTAAAATTTTTCGACTGAAGACTAATCTACCATTATCTTCAATCTTGATTAATTTAACTTCCACTTTTTCACCAACCTTGAAGTAGTCTTCTACTTTGTTAACTTTTTTATGGTCAATTTGAGAAATATGGAGCAATCCTTCTACACCTGGAGCAATCTCAACAAATGCACCAAAATCAACAATCTTCTTAACATTTGCTTTATAAACTTTACCTATCTGTGGTGGTTCTGTCAACAACCTGATTCTTGATATTGCCTCTTCTATTCCTTCTTCGCTTGTTGAAGCAATATTGACAGTTCCATCTTCTTCAATTGCAATTTCAGTTTTAGTATCTCTCTGAATTGATTGAATTATTTTCCCGCTTGGACCAATTACGGCACCAATTTTTTCTATGGGAATTTTAATCTGCACAAGATGTGGTGCATACTTTGAAATCTGAGACCTTGGAGCTGAAAGAGTTTCATTCATCTTTGCGAGAATGAACATTCTTCCTTCTTTCGCCTGAGCAAGTGCTTCGCTCATAATTTCATAAGAAATGCCTTTGACTTTAATATCCATCTGGAAACCAGTTATTCCATCTTCAGTTCCAGCAACTTTGAAATCCATATCGCCCAGATGGTCTTCGTCACCTAAGATATCACTTAAAATTTTGTATTGATCTTTTTCAAGAATTAATCCCATTGCGATACCAGCCACAGGTTTTTTAAGTGGAACACCACCATCCATCAATGCTAAAGAACCAGCGCAAACTGTTGCCATTGATGATGAACCATTTGATTCAAGAATATCCGAAACAACACGAATTGTGTATGGAAATTCTTCATCTCGAGGTAAAAGATTTTTCAATGAACGTTCTGCTAAATTTCCGTGACCAATTTCTCTTCTTCCTGGACCAGTATATCTACCAATTTCACCAACACTGAAAGCTGGGAAATTGTAATGAAGCATAAATTTTTTAGTCGTCTCTTCAGGTAACAATCCTTCAACAAGTTGCTCGTCCAACTTTGTACCAAGTGTCAAAGTGGTTAAACTTTGAGTTTCACCTCTTGTGAATAAAGCAGAACCGTGCGTTCTGGGAAGTAAACCAACTTCACAATAAATCGGGCGAATATCCTTTGGACCTCGACCATCAAGTCTAACATTTTCTTCAAGGATCATCTTACGCATTAATTCTCTCTCGAGATCATGAATTGCATTTTTAATAATGAATTCTCGTTCAGGATATTTTTCTTTTAAGGCTTCAATCGTTTCAAGATTAATCTGTTTGAGTGCTTCTCGTCTAATTTCTTTTGTCGAAGGTGTATGAATTACTTGATTAATTTTTTCATAGCAAAGCTCACGAACAACTTTTACAATTTCTTCTTCTTCAGGATAAGTCATGACTGATTTCTTAGCTTTACCAATCTCTTCGACCAATTCTTTCTGGAGAGCGACGAGTTGTTTAATATGCTCGTGACCGAATTTAATGGCTTCGAGCATTGTATCTTCAGAAACTTCCCGTGCTTCGCCTTCGACCATCAAGATTGAGTCTTCAGTTCCTGCCACAACTATTTCAAGTCTTGATTCCTCAATTTCCTTGTAAGTTGGATTTACCACAAATTGATCACCCAGCAAGCAAACCCGAACCTCACCAATTGGTCCTTCAAATGGTATGTCAGAAATTGCAAGCGCCGCAGACGCACCAACTGCACCAATTACATCAGGATCGTGTTCTTGATCTGAAGAATAGACCTGAACAATAATTTGCGTTTCATTCATATAACCTTTGGGAAACAAAGGTCGAATGGGTCTATCAATTAATCTTGCGGAAAGAATTTCTTTTTCAGTTGGCTTTCCCTCTCTTTTAATAAATCCACCCGGGATTTTTCCAACAGCTGAATATTTTTCTCTGTATTCAACTGAGAGAGGAAGAAAGTCTTGCCCAGCAACTGCTTCATCGGCAGCAACTGCGACTGCTAAAACTTTGGTATCACCAAAGCTAACCATTACTGCACCGTTAGCCTGTCGAGCAAATCTCCCTGCTTCAATCGAAAAAGTTTTTCCATTTAATTCAAATTCTTTTAAAACTATCATATTCGTAACCATTTTACTTTCTTAAGTTTAGTTCTTCAACTATCTTTCGATATCTTTCAATGTCTTTTTTCATTAAATATCTAAGTAGTCTTCTTCTTTTACCAACCATTTTGATGAGTCCCATTCGGGAATGATTATCTTTCTTATGCTCTTCAAAATGTTGGGTTAATTCATTAATTCTTGCAGTAAGAATTGCAATTTGTACTTCTGGTGTGCCTGTGTTTTTCTCACTGCCACCGTATTTCAAAATTAATTCTTTCTTCTGTTCTTTTGTTAACATATTAATTACTCCTTTCTTTTAATATAATACCAGAATTAACCAGTATTAATTTTTTATGATTCATTAATTATCTAAATACAGGTAAAGTGTCTATTCTCTTAAAACACTCCTGTTTATCAAGTTGTAATTGTTGCTTTAATTCATCAACAGAATTGAATTTCTTTTCATCTCTTAATCTATCAATAAATCGAACAGTAATTGGCTTATCGTAAATATTTTCATTAAAGTAAAAAATATGAACTTCAATTATAAGTTCAGAAGTATTGTTAAATGTTGGTCGGAAACCGATATTCATCATTCCAAAATAATGCTTATCTGCAACATCAACTTCAACAAAATAAACTCCCCTTGGAGGTATTAGCATATCTTTGTTTCCCACTTCAATATTGGCAGTGGGGAAACCAATAGTTGCTCCTCGCTGATTTCCTTTAACGACTTTTCCTCTAATTTCATACCTCTTACCGAGCATTTTATTAGCAAGTTCGATATTGCCTTCATTCAAAGCTTTTCTGATTCGAGTACTGCTGATTTTATTACCATCTAAAATTAAAGGTTCAACTTTTATTACATTGAAATCAAAAATTTTTCCCAGTTCACGCAACGTGTCCGGATTTCCTTCTCTATTCTTACCAAAGTGATGATCAGAACCAACAACTACTGTATGAACTCCTATTCGATTAACAAAATATTCTTCCACAAATGTTTTGAAATCGATCTGTGAAAATTGTTTTGTAAAATTAATGACAAGAACATTCTGGACTGAAAGATTATTCAAGTATTCAAGTTTTTGTTCAAGAGTTGTCAGAATTTTTATTGAGTTATCTTTTGAAAGAACTATCTGTGGATGTGGATCGAATGTTATCAGTAGATTTCGACAATTATTTTCAACCGATTGGTAAATCATCTCGTTTATAATTTTTCGATGACCCAGATGGACTCCATCAAATGTACCAACCGTTAGTACTGTCTTTTTATCTTTTGATATTTCTTCTACATTATAATAAACATTCATCAGTTCAATCTGCTCTGGATTAATTTTGTAAGTTGTTCAATATTAATTGCATCTTCAAGTTTGAAATCACCAATCTTCGTCCGTTCGAGTTGATAAAGAAAAGCACCAGTTCCCAGTTTTTGTCCAAGGTCATAAGCAAGAGAGCGAACATATGTTCCTTTAGAGCAAACAATCTCAAAATCGGCAATCGGTGGATTATAATCTAAAATCTCGAACTTGTAAACAAAAACTTTTCTTGATTTCATTTCAATGTTTCGACCTTTTCGTGCAAGTTCATAAGCTCTTTTCCCATTAACCCATATTGCTGAATACTGTGGTGGAGTTTGATCAATTTCACCAGTGAATTCTTCCGCTGCTTTTTTAATCAATTCAATATTCAAATGAGAAATATCCTTTTCTTCACTTGCTTCATCAATGGTTTCCATATCCATTGTAGGTGTAGTTTTTCCAAAATAAATTTTTCCTCGATACTCTTTTGTTTGATTTTGAAATTCTTCAATTGATTTCGTGAGTTTTCCAGTACAGAGTATTAATAGTCCTGTAGCTTTCGGGTCAAGTGTTCCTGCGTGACCAACTTTTTTTGCTTTGATTAATCTTTTAACCTTATCAACAACTTTAAACGATGTCCAGTTCATTGGTTTGTTAATCAATATCACTACACCCTGATTAAAATCAAAATCACTTAAATCAGTTGTCTTGTTTGTTATCATCTTCATGAATCTTCTTAATCAGTCTATTAATATTATCAACATAATCTAAGGTATCGTCATAAAAGAATGTAAGTTCGGGAACTCTTCTTATTTTGATTCTATTAGCGAGTTTAGATCGGAAATGTCCTTTAGCGTGATTGAGTCTTTCAAGAGTAATTTTTCTTTTTTCTTGATCAAAAATAGAAATATAGATTCTCGCACTCTGCAAATCTCCAGAGACTTTAACTGAAGTAATGGTAACAAATCCAAGGGCGGGATCATTTGTTTCCCGCAATAAAATCATACTCAATTCTTCTTTAATTAACTCAGCAACTTTTTCAGTTCTTACCGACATTTTCTAATGTTCTCTGTTTCTCTACAACTTTAAATGCCTCAATGATATCACCAACTTTGATATCATTGAAATTAGCAATCTTAATTCCACATTCCTTATTAGCTTCAACTTCTTTTACATCATCTTTGAATCGTTTGAGACTTTCAATATCTCCCGTGAATATTACAATACCATCACGGACAATTCTGATTTTGTTATTTCGTTGTATCTTTCCGTCCTTAACGAAGCAACCAGCTATAGTTCCAACTTTTGAAATTTTAAATACATCTCTTACTTCAACTGTAGCAGTAACTTCTTCAGAAATTTCAGGTTCGAGCATTCCTAAAATTGCATTCTTAATATCATTAATTGCATCATAGATTATGCTGTAGAGTCTAATTTCAATTTTTTCTTTCTCTGCAAGTTTTCGAGCTTCCAGATTAGGACGAACATGAAATCCAATAATAATGGCTTCGGATGCAATCGCAAGAGTGACATCAGTTTCGGTTATCGCACCTACTCCTTTATGAATGACCTGTATCTTAACTTCTTCATTAGAAAGTTTTAATAGAGCATCAGATAGTGCCTCAACTGAACCATCCACATCACCTTTAACAATTAATTTCAATTCTTTCACCTGTCCGAGTTTTGCACCTTTTGAAATGTCTTCCAGAGTTATGTGTTTGACTGCTCTTAATTCTTGTTCTCGTTTGATTTGCATTCGTTTGATTGCGATATCTTTGGCGAGTTTTTCAGATTCAACACAGACAAATTCATCACCTGCTTGAGGCATTTCATCAAAACCAAGTATCTGAACTGGTGTTGATGGTGGTGCTTCTTGTACACGATTCATTCTTTCATCAAACATTGCTCTAACTCGACCATAGGCAACACCAGCAACAAATGGGTCATTAACTCTCAAAGTTCCTTTCAGAACTAAAACATTAGCAATAATTCCTCTACCTTTTTCGCGTTTAACTTCAAGAACAAATCCACGGGCTTTTCTATCAGGATTTGCTTTAAGGTCGAGAAGCTCAGCTTCAATTAAAATTTTCTCGAGAAGTAAATCGACTCCTAGACCGGTTTTTGCAGAAAGCTCAACTGATTGATAACGACCACCATACTCTTCAACTAAAACATTTTTTTCTGAAAGTTGTTGACGAATTCTTTCAGGATTTGCAGTGGGTTTATCAATTTTATTAATTGCAACAATAATTGGGACACCAGCAGCCTGGGCATGATTAATAGCTTCAACTGTTTGAGGCATTACTTGTTCATCAGCTGCAACAACGAGAACAACAATATCTGTTACTTTTGCACCACGAGCTCGCATAGCTGTAAATGCTTCGTGACCTGGTGTATCAATAAAAGTAATTTCTTTTCCATTTGGTAATTCAACTTTATAAGCACCAATATGCTGAGTAATTCCACCAGCTTCACCGGCAACAACCTGCGTCTTTCTAATATAATCAAGCAATGAAGTTTTACCATGGTCCACATGACCCATAATAGTTACAATAGGTGGTCTGGGTTTAAGTTTTTCTGGTGGATCAGGTTCATCCTCTATGATAGTGGTTATAGTTTCATCTTGAAATTCAACAGAATATCCAAAATCATCGGCAATTAATTGAATTGTATCTTTATCGAGTCGCTGATTTATTGTTGCAACTATTCCATAAGTGAATAACTTTTTGATTACTTCAGATGATGGAACATTGATCAGATTTGCAATTTCACCAACTGTTACAAATTCAGATACTTTAAGAATCGTTTTTTCTTTTTCTAATCTTTCCTCTTCTTTCTTCATTTCCTCGAGGCGTTCTTTTTTCTTTTTCTTTCTGAGAGCTGCCCTCACAGAAAGAGTTGATTCATCCATTGCCTCAAGGGTTTTTCTAATGCTCGTTTCAATTTCCTTATCATCTATAGTTTTAATTTTACTCTTTTTGACTTTCTTTGTCTTGGCAGGTTCTTCTTCAACTACTTGTTTCTTCTTTAGAACTTCCCTGAGCTGTTTTTTCTTTGGTTTTTTCTTTTTCTTCTTCTTGGCTTTTGCTTCTTCATCTTCTTCATCGCTTTTAATAACATCGCTAACAACACCTTGAGTTTCTACCAGTTCATTTTCAGTAATGTTAATCTTACCAACAACTCGAGGTCCTTTAAATTGATTTTTAATATCATCAAGGGAAGTATGGGCTTTTTCAGTTTGTTTTTCTGTGAGTCCTTCTTCAATCACCAGTTCTTGTTCTGCCTGAACTTCCTGTGTGGAAGCTACCGTTTTTTCCTGTTTAGTAGTTTCAGGCACTTCCACTGATGGCTTGGTTTCTTGATATGATTTCTCGGTTAATTTTTCTTCTTTATCTTTTCGAGTTGTTTTTTCAACGACTGGAGCTGTTTCTTTTTCGACTAATTCTTCTTTGCCTGTTTCGGGCTTTTGAATTTCCTCAACAACCTGATCAACTTGAGTTTCTAATTCAACTGGCTTTTCAACTTTCTTTTCAGTTCGAATAGTAAAAGTATCTGCCTTTTTCTCTTTACTTTTGAGAGTTTTCTCTTCTTTTTTCCCTCTAAGTTCTTCTAACTTTTTATCCTTGGTTTTTGCAGACTGCCACTCTTTTTTAAACTTCTCGATAACTTTATGATAAGTTTCTTCATCTATTTTAGATGCAGGTGATTTTACATCAAGGCTAAGCTCCTTTTTTAAAAATTCAATTACTTTTTCAGCTGAAACATTAACTTCTTTAGCGACCTTAAAAACCTGGTAAGTTTTTTTATTTTCTTTTTCAGACATATAAATCCTGATCTCTTTTATTCTTCAAATCCTTCTTTCAAGATAGTGAAAATTTCAGCAACTTTTTCGTCATCAAAACCTTCAATTTCCTTAATTTTTTCCTTCCCTGCCTTTAATACATCAATAGCTGTATCATAACCTGCATCAATCAATTTCTGATAGACTTCATCACCGAGTTCTTGTTTGAAATCAATTAATTCAATATCAATTTCATATTCTTCGATTGGCTTTTCTTCACGGATGACATCAATATCATAACCAATAAGTTTACCAATTAGACGAATATTCTGTCCACCACGACCAACAATCAATGAAACCTGGTCAGCATCTGCCCAGATTATTGCTTTTTTATTGGCATCATCAATTTCAACTTTTTTAATCTTAGCAGGATAAAAAGCTCGTTTCAAAAATTGTTCTTTATCATCATACCAGGGAATTACATCAATATTCTCGTTATTTAATTCTTTGACAATTGAATGAATTCGCACTCCTTTCATTCCAACGCAAGCTCCAACTGGATCAATCCTTTCATCATTTGAGACAACAGCAACTTTTGCTCTTTCACCGGGTTCTCGTGCAATTGCTTTAATCTCAACGACTCCATCAAAAATTTCCGGGATTTCCATTTCAAATAAACGAGCGAGGAATAAATTATCAGCACGGGAGATGATAATCCTTGGACCTTTTTTATCTTTGATTACTTCTTTAATAACAGCACGCACTACATCTCCCTTACGATACTTCTCTTTTGGAATTTGCTCTTCTCTCGGGAGAATTAATTCATTCTTATTATGATTGACTAAAATTTCATCTTTTCTAATCTGATAAATATCTCCAACGACTATCTCACCGACTTTTTGTGAATATTCTTTGTAAATAATTTCTTTTTCTATTTCTCTTAATTTTTGATTGAATAATTGTTTTGCCTGATTGACCAGTCTTCGATCGAAGAAATCACCGAATTCTTTAACATCGATTTCTTCCGGGTAAATATCACCAATTTCAAACTCCTCATCAGTTTTTTTGCGGACTTCATCGAGAGAGATTTGAGTTCTGGGATCTTTAACTTTTTCAACGATTTCCTTTTCAAGGAAAATTTGAATCTCACCTCTTTCAAGATTAACAATTATTTCGAACTGTGCTTTTTCACCAAATTTCTTACGCATTAGTGCTGCAAAAACTTCCTCGAAAATACCGACGAGGATGTCTTTATCAACTCCTTTACCTTTTACAAGCTGGCTAAAAGCTTCAACAATCTCTTGACTCATATTATTACCTCTCACTTAAATTTTATTAGAGTTTTTGCTTTTATAATATCAGAGAAATTTATTTCAAGAATTTTTCCACGATCATCAAACACTAATTTTTCACCAACCACATCCTTAAGTACCATTTCCTTTGTCATGGTTTTATCATCACTTTTGAATGTAACTGAAAAATATTTTTCTTTATGTTTTGGATATTGTCTTAAAAATTTCAAAGGTCTATCGACACCCGGCGACGAAATCTCTATTTGATCGTCTGGAGAAATAAGTTTTTCATCAACAAGTATACGCTCAAGTTCTCGACTGATAATTGAACAATCTTCAACTGTCACATAAGTATCTTTATCAACATAAAAAACATACTTATATGCATTTTTGACTTTTGAATAAGTCAAGTCTATTAAATAAGCATTGAGTCTGTCAAGAACAGGTTCAACTTGTGTCTTAATTTTTTCTAATAATTCATTCATAGATAAAAAAAATTGCCCATAAAGGGCAAAAATCTGATACAATAATACGGATAAGTTTGAAGTTATTCAAGGAGGAAGAAGACCAGCTAAAATTGAATAAAGTATAGGACTATCTGAAAATAATGTCATTCTGAAGCCTGTGCTGATTTTTTCAAAATTATTTCGGCATCGAAAATTTTCTAAACAGAAAGATAATGAAATGAAATCGGGATGACAGAATAATACTTTTTAGTCAGTCCCCTTGAATGTTTGTATTAATTGTCAGTCTGAGCAAAGACGAAGACTGACAATATCAACAATCATTGCGAGAAGTGAAACTACGAAGCAATCTTTAACAACATTATTTGAAAATTGTTTTAAGAGAAAAGATTGCTTCGCCCCGATAAAAATCGGGGCTCGCAATGACGGGTAATTTCTGGTCATAGTCATTTCGAGGAATGAAGTGACGAAACAATCCTTCACAACATTATTTGAAATTTTTTTTAAGAGAAAAGATTGCTTCGCCCCGATAAAAAATCGGGTCTCGCAATGACGGGTAATTTCTGATCATAGTCATTTCGAGGAATGAAGTGACGAAATAATCTTTCACAATATTTTTTGAAAATTGTTTTAGAAGAAATGATTGCTTCGGGTTTGTCCAAAAAGTGTCATGCCGAATTCATTTCGGCATCTAAACTTGTAATTATAAACAAAAAAATAGACCCTGAAATAAATTCAGGGTGACAAAATAATACTTTTTAGTCAGCCCCTGACTAAATAATACTTTTTAATCAACCATCAAGATATTAAATCTGAGTTAGTTCGTGAATTAAACCCTGTCTTGTTTTTTATTGAATATGGGAATATGGTTTTGATTTAGGCAAGATGAAATTGATTTTCACCAATCATCAAAATTTCATTGATATTTATTTTGTCCCTCACATTTTTAAAAAAAATTTGATGGCTGAGTATTTTGAATTAGAACAAATTATAAAGTCTAAATCGTTAAGTTAATATTTAATCCAGCTTCATTTGTTGTTGTTGGTGGAATTTTTGAAGCACCTTCTGGTTCAACTTTAGTCCTTCTATAATAAATTGCAATAATCAATCTTGAACTTATGACATATCTAATTCGTGATTCGAAAGTTGTTCTGATAGTTCCATCCTGAGGAGTTCCCGTTTCTTTAAAATTTAACATATCATAAACTACAACAGAATTTCTTGTCTGAGTGTAAGTTACTGATATATTCAAATCATTCTTTAAAGAAATACCAAGGAAAGGTAAATCAAATCCACCTTTAGTATAGTTAGCAGAAATTGAAATATCTCTTGAGAATGTTTCAGTAATATTTCTTGACTGGACACCCATATCATAACTAACATTTGACCCGATCTTAAATTGTCCGCCAAAATTTCCACCTCCCCATGGTTTGAAAGTAATATTCATTCCGATCAATGGTTGAAAACCGTAAGTAATTTTCTGTGATTGTGTTTCTTCAATACCATCGGGATTTAATCTCCAGGCTCTTGCAAAAGAGGAATTATACGAATGTTGTAAGGAAACTCTATTGGCAAAGGAACTGAAGACAGAATATTTCTCAAGTCCATCCCAGGTCAAACTCCAATTTGGTCGTGGAATATATTTTCCAAATTTTTTAAGTAAAGGAAGTTTGCCAAGAATCGGGAATGTTTCAAATCCTTCAATAAAGGCACTGGCAAGATTTTCTTTTGGATTTGGTGCGTTTGGATTGTAAAGTTCATTTACTTTTTTGATATCGTTTTTAAAGAAGCTGAAAATTAGAAATGGTGGTAATGTAACAAATGACCTATCAATCGAACCAGAAGCAGCAATGTTTGTAACTTTTACATTTCCAAGTGAATCGGTTTGAATTGTAGTTGTTCTATTAAAATTCCAGTTCAATTTCCAGGATAAATCAATTCTTGCACCTTCCCACAATGGTCGTGATGTTCTTAAGTCTATTGAGTTGTTTTGGGAAATTTGATCGCTCAGATTTCCATTTCTTGCTCTCTTACCAGGATTTGTGCTTAATCCAAGCTGATACAAACGTGGTGGTCCATTTTCATCTTTATTTGGAATAAAGAAATTCCAGAAATTTGTTATACCACTATTCATACCAGCAAGACCATTGTTCATTGATGAGTTTCGTTGTGAAAAATTAATTGTAATATTATCATAATCAAATAAAATCCATTTTATTCCATTTTTAATGGCGGAATATAAAACAAGAATAGATGAAGGTTTCTTTTCCTTTTGAGTCGTATCAGTAACAGTCTGCGTCTGTGTATTTTGAATCATTCCTGGATATTCACCTGGTTTCACATCATCAGGAATATCTTTAATCTGACGACGATTTCTGGGATCAACCTGTGGAGCTCTTGGTCCTGTTGGTGTAGTTGTTTCTTTAAATAATGGTTCCCAGATTTGTTTCCACCGAACTGTTAAACCAGTGGTAATACTATTTGCAAAACTTGCAGCTCGTCCAAGCTCAACCTGTTGAAAATTATTCTGCCATCTATAATCAACTGAATAACCTAACTGAAGAGTGATGTAATTATTCAGATTGAAGATTGATGGAAATCGAGGTTGCGTTCTCAATTCAACTCTTTGCCCAAAAGAGTAATCCCTGCCAAATAGATTTGATTTCAAGATGTCTCTAAAAATTTCTCCTTCTGGTCTTTGAACTTCAAAAACGCTATCTCGACCAGAAGCTGTTTTGACCGAATCAAGATAAGTTTCAAGATGAGCATAACTACTTCCAAAATCAAAAGAGTAAACAAGAGATGGATTTAGAAAACCTCCGTCTGTTAATTTCCATCCAAATTGAAATCCTCTTGTTGATTTAAAATCTCTCTGAACATTTGGTTTAGTAGGGTCAGTTCTATAGATACTAACTGCACGATTTCGATTAACACTTAAATTCATTCCAATGTTTGTTGGAGTGTAATAAAATCTCCAGTTGGTAATGTCTGAGAATATTTCGAACAAATCACCAATGACAGGAATATCTTTCCCCTGAATAAAATTGTTCGGGGTAAACATATAAGAATATTGAGATGTAAAACTCCATTGCCAGTCTTTTTGTGATTCGAGTTGTGGTGAACGCATAAATCTTCTACTGAAATTAAAACCAAAACCGAGATTATTCCAGATGTAATTGAAGAAAAAGAAATTTGAAGGAATGACAAGTTTTATTGAAGATAAAGACCAGCTTTCACTTTGGGAGAAAGTTTGAGAAACTGTTCTTAATCCATCAGCTGATCTACGAGCAGATTGTTCATCATAACCTTTTTCAATCAATCTCTTATAAGTCTGGTCCACAGCTTCATCGACAACTATATCAGTATTTGGTAAATAAAGTGGTTTATCAATTTGCTCGGTTCTCGAATAATTTAAAGTTAATGCACTCCCCTTCATTTCAGAAGGAAGAAGTTTCACGAAATCGATGCTTCCAGAAAATCCCCAGTTTGTTCTTAATACTCGATCGCCAAATCTGCTTTCTAATGAATGGAAGAATGGATTTCTCTTGCTGAAATTAAAATTAAGTCTAATGAAATCACCGAAATTTAAAGCAACGCTGGTATTGTAAGCCCATCCTTCTCTATCGTCTGCACCAATCAATCTTAATTCGTTTACCCACAATTCACCATTTAATAATTCAAGAGAATCAGAAGGATTTTCGACACGCTCATGAATTACACCGATTAAGAACATTCCAACTTGAGTCAAACTCGGATTTCCTTTAATTGAATAAAATGAACCAGGAGGACCATTCTCTACTGGAACTTTCACAATCTGAGTAATGGAGTCTCGTTTTTGTTTGATAGCCGTTATTTCTGAGAATTTAATGCCAATGTTATTCCAGTCTTCTCTGATGGGTTCACGATACTCGTAGTAATTGTTTGAATCAATTCCAAATCGAACAATGATATCACCATTTTTTAAATCTTTATTTCCATGATAATAGAGTTTCATCTCACGATAATTAAAAACATCCATCGGGCGATAGAGAACTTTGACGGCAAATACTGATTCTTTGTATTTTAAGTTATGAATTCCAATTGCCAGAGATTGTTCGTTTTTATAAATCTTTTCTACTCCAGTTGTTTGTTGTGTTCGATCAAGTTCACGACCAACATCAGGAGGACTGTAATAATATGGAGAGTTATCTTCAATATTTACAACGGAAAGACTAATTCTTGGATCATCTTTAATTGCTTTACGCCATTGATTACCAACAAGATTGAACTCAGCAATTCTAATATGAACAGAATCGGATATTCCATTGAACCACAATCTAATCATATCAATATTAGTAAAACTTGGCTCACCAATCTTCTTTTTGAAATCATTAAGAGGAATCCTGAATTGATACCACCGAGTTTCAACACCACCGCCAACAATATATGGATTTGTTGCCGTGTTTGTATCGAGTGGGATTTCATACTGGAAATAAGAATTAATCAAATCAAGAACGCCGTTTCTATTTAAATCTTCTGTATCTGGAAATCTTCCAGCTTCAGTAAGTGATGCATTTCCTTCTGTTCCATTTATTCCACTATAATCTTGAGCACCCAGATTGAAATAGAAATTATCGCCACTTGGATCGCCACCCAGATCGGGATAAAGTTGTTTTTCTACTTCATTTGATATACCATCAAGACCTACATCTTCACCCTGATCAATCAATTCATTAAAATTTTTGTCTTCAGTATCGAGCTTTTTATTTGGAATTATATCTTCTGAAATTTTACCAAGGTCAATGTATAATTTTGCATTAGCAGGAATTTTTTGAGGGAGAACCCAGAATTCAATAAACTCAATGTTTTGATCAAGGAAATTACTCGCTGTTGAAGAGAGTAACTTCATTAATCCACCCCAGTTCATCTCGGGAGAGTTTAAATCAGGATAATAATTAAATTCTCCCCTTAAAAATGGAGAGTAAACAAGGTCGAGAACTGTAACTTGTTCATTACCTCTGGCAACTGTTTTTTTAGGCCAGATCTGTTGTACCAGAACATCACTCGGTAATCTATTGAACCAGAAAGTTTTTGCTTTCCGTTTCATTATCACAGTATCAATATCAGAATATGGATAACCTTTTGGTGGAGAAGCCGATTTCCAGCTTGTGTAATTTATACCAATAGACATAATCTGTTTTGAACCTTCAAAGTCATCAACATATGCAACACTCAAACCACGATCACTTGCAATTGGACTCTTTTTAGTATTAGGATCAGGATTAATGTAAGCAGCTTCTCCTCTAATCGATAGATTTGACATTTCTTTTGTGGAGATGAAGTTATTCAAGAAATTCGTCAGGAAAGGAAGTTCAAGGGAAGTCTGAGCATCAATACCATAGATTGAATTCATTATTGGCTCTTCACCAACTCTAACTTTATCAGACAGAGTTTGCTGGTTTAATGTCAACATTGAAAAGCCAAGTTTCGTTTTTTGACTTAAATCAAGTTCACCTCTTAAACCAAAAAGTGATTTAGATGCAAGCTGGAATAAAGTATTTTCTTCATAAGAAATTCTGAGGTCTGCATTCGGTAAAAGTGCCTGTTCATTTCGAATGATTAATTGCCCTGTGTTATAATCAACAATGTAATCTACATTTGGAACAAGTTCTCTACCAGCCAGTCGAACTTTTACACTACCTTCGACAATATTAAATCCAAGATTAAAAGTCGAAGCCGATGTTCCCGAAGATTTTCCAACAATTACAAATTTATCTCTTGCACTATTGAGTCTTGCTATACTCTGAAGTGTATCATACACATCAATATACATTAAAGAATCAGGCAAATTTGATGGTAGATTTCTTCCGAATGGTTGAAGAACGGGAAATATAATTTCACCTGTTTCGGTGTTAATTGTTAAACCGGGTCTAAAATCAAATTTTCCATCTGGTCTTGGATTGTCAGAGTCATCAACTTTATCCAGACCAAAAGCATTTAAGAATTTAATTCCATTCCAATCATTCCTTGGTTCCTGACCAGGAATTTCATATTGAAGATCAAGCTCAAAGCCTTCTTTCTTTATATTTCTTACACCAAGAGGATAAATATTTCGCAGTTGTAATTTCCATGCAGTTTTGTATTGCGGTTGGAGATTTGAAGGTTTAATTAATTTGAGAATTAAAGTAACTGTATCAGGCACATCAGCTACAAATTCGCCATAGAATATATCGTTATCATTGCCAGTTTCACCTTCAATTCTATATGCAACAGCTATCGCATCGGTCTCATTTATTTGAGTTTTAAAAGTGATATAACCAGTCTCGTAATGAACAATATATTCAGAAGGATCAAGTTTTATAAAACGCCCGACTTCAATTTGACCGGGAACAGCATCAATATTAGCCCGCATATTTTCTGGATATGATTGATTCCTCTGTCTTGGATTAATATAGATATAAGCATTTGCTCTTCTTTCTTTTGGATTTGGAAGACCTGTAATTGTTTTCCACACTTCAATATCTTTGATGCGATAATATTCAACTGGAATTGGAGTCGGATTTCCATACCATTTATTGAAAATATTTAATTCTGCAGATGTATCGGCATAAATCGTATCGACGAAATAATGATTTGTTGAATATTCATAAACTCTCTTTTTGAATTGCTGAGCTTCAGCACCACCAGATAGAATTTTTTCTTTAACCTCACCTTTTTTCTGAGATGCAATAGCAGTCAACCATAGAGGACCTAATTGAAATTTTGCTTTTACACCAAATAATGCTTCTCCACCACCAACAAGTGGTGATGTTTGAAGAGAAACATTTCCAGCTTCAACACTTTGAACAATCTCATCAGGGTAACCAGTATATTTTATTTTAAGTTGATTCTCATACTCGAAAGTATTTTGAGTATTCCAATCAGCCATAATTGTGAGTTTATCACCAATGGTTCCACTGATATTAATCTGCACATCCTGTTTGAAATTCGGTTCATTTCTTACATTTCCAAGAAGTGATGCCGTAACCCCTTCGGTTTTTTCGTTTCGCCAGCTACCATCAATTGTAACGGCACCATTGATTCGTAAATTTATTTTCGGTGGACCAAAAATACTCAAGACAGGATTTGATGGAATTGGAATATCAATATTTGTAATCTGAGCAAAAATATCTCCGAGTTCTTTCTTGCCGAGTTTTACATCGTATTTATAAGCAAGCTCTTCCCAGTTTTTTCGATTTACATAAGCAATACGAAGTTGAATGTATTGGTCTATCGGAATTGTTAATCGCGTTTTCCATTCTTTTCCATCGATGGTTTCCTTAATGATTACAAACTTTCCTGTTGAGTCCAGTGAAACTGTTCGACTTACAAGAGCGTCAGGTACTCTAAGGAAAAATGGATTTTTTCTTTTTTCAAACAAACTAACATGAGGATAATCTTTTCTTTTATATTGAAAATGTTTAATTCGAGCTGTAGAATCTATGGCAAGAGAATCAACGGCTAAAAGAGAATCTCTAATATGAACTGAATCTTTTCCTTGAGATAAGAGCTTATCCTGTTCATTGATTTTTTCTAATTCTTCATCAAGTTTAATTTTTTCATCATTATCATTGGTATCTGGAGATATTACATGAGTAAATCCATCTAATAAACTTTTGTCGTCTAATGAATTTATATTAATTGTCTGCCCATCATTGACAAAATTTTTCGAAGGAGTATTGAGCCAATCTGAATTGTGAAGACCATTTATGAGTGAATTGCTGTCTTCATTTTTAGTTATCAAGTCATAATAATTGAAATTTGAAAAAGAAATGGCTGGATTTTTCTCTTCAATGGTGATGAATCCGTAACAGAGTATAATACCGGAGATTAAAAAGTAATTTAATTTAAATTTATTTTGTTTCATTTAGAGTATCTTATCACAATTGTTTCAAATATAATTATCTACTCGTGGAATTTACTCGATAAGATACTCCCCCAATTGTTGGAAAGAATTTTTAATGAAGTAAGAGAAGCAAATAATGGTTATCATTTTAAATTTGTGTAATGTCTTCATTGAAAACCTGAATTTGGAATTTATCGATAATTTCATTTTCATTTACAACTACTGCTGTTAATTTATTTCCGTATGCACATCCAGTATCAATATAATAAACATTTGCATTTTTATCATGCATAATTTCAAATCTTCTTGTATGACCTATTATCTGCATTTTTCCGATATTAATAAGATTTTCTCTGACCCATATAACCGAATTATCACTTTCAAGTTCCTGTGATAAAACCTTTTCAATAAAAACATCCTGAGAACCATCAAGCTTGTATTCCTTGAAATATTTTTTATAGACTTTTGAAATTCCTGCATGACATATAAAAGCATCTTTCGTATTGTAAAATAGTTTTAAATTTTCAACATATTCAAGATGAGGTTCTAAACATTTAGGATTATTCTTGTAGGAATTCAATGTAGCTATGTGACCATTGTAAACCCAGGCTCTTGCCATCGAAGAAAACGGTTCACGGAAATACTGGAGAAACATATAATCATGATTTCCCAGACAAACATGGATGTTATTCGAAATACAGAAGTGGATTACTTCACAGGAAAAATTTCCTCTATCGACAAGATCGCCAACTGAATAAACTTCAATATCAGGATATTTCGCTTTTACCTGTGAATACAATTCTTTTAGTGTATTAAAACAACCGTGAATATCACCAATTACAGCTATCATATGTAATTATTTTTCTTTGCGTAAAACCTCAACTCATCCCTGAAATCGGGATGGGCAATATTAATTAATTGATTAACTCTTTCTCGAATACTCTTGCCATGCAGATAAGCAACTCCATATTCTGTGACAACATAATGAACATCAGCACGATTCGTTACAACACCAGCACCTGGCTTTAAAGTAGAAACAATTCGAGAAATTTTAAAATCTTTTGTCGTCGATGGAAGAGCAATAATTGGCTTTCCACCTTCAGACCTTGCTGCACCACGAATAAAATCGACCTGTCCTCCAAATCCAGAATACAATCTCGAACCAATTGAATCGGAACAAACCTGTCCCGTTATATCAACTTCAAGAGCAGAATTAATCGCAACCATTTTATAATTCTGCGCAATTACAAAAGGATCATTTACATATTCCTGTGGATGAAACTCGATTGAAGGATTATTATCTATGTAATCATAAAGTTTCCGACTTCCGAGAACAAAACCAGCGATTGTTTTTCCAACATGCAATTTCTTTCGACGATTTGTAATTATTCCTCTATTGACCAGATCAATAATCCCATCAGAAAACATTTCTGAATGTATTCCAAGATCTTTTTTTGTATCAAGAAATCTCGAAACAGAATCGGGAATTACGCCAATTCCCATCTGGATTGTAGAACCATCTTCAATTAATTCAGCGACATTTTGACCAATCTTTGTATAAACTTCTTGCATTTCAGGAGTCATATCTTCCTTTACTTGAGGAAGTTCTGCTATTGGTTCATCAACTTCAACAATATAAGTCAATTTATTTATATGAATAAAACTATCACCAAGTGCACGAGGCATCTGAGGATTGATTTGAGCAATAATTATATCCGAATTTTCAGCTGCTGTTTTAATTAAACCAACTTCAACACCAAAGCTACAAAATCCATGTTCATCAGGAGGCGAAAGATGAACAAAAGCTACATTCGGTTTTATTAATCCTTTAGAAAAAAGAAGTGGATATTCAAAAAGATAGATTGGTGTAAAATCTGCTCGTCCTTCATTAACTGCTTTTCGTGCAGCCGCACCCATAAAAAAAGAAATATGTCGGAAAGATTTCTCCATACCAGGTTTTAGATAAGGAAGTTCTCCGACAGTTAAGGCATGAAGTATTTCTACATTTTCGAGCTCATCTTTTCGAGCAACTAAAGCATTTATCAATGTCATCGGGAATGCACAATTACCATGCATTACAATTTTATCACCTGATTTAACAATGCTTACAGCTTCCTCAGGCGTCCTTAATTTCGATTTATAGTTCTGTAACCAGAAAGCTGATTTTACATTTTTATTTACAATTTCCTGCATCTCAATTCCACCCTAATTATTTGAAAAGAAAAATAACTTTTTAAATTCAAGATCAAACAACTCAGATAAAGCTTCATTTGTGCAATTACCTGCAAATGTACAAACGCCCCTCGAAAGACCTTCGTTGGATTTAAGAGCTTCTTCAATTCCTGACTCAGCAATTTCAAGAACATAATCAATGATTGCATTATTCAAACCATAACTTGCAGTTCTTGAAACAAGAGCAGGAATATTCGGGACACAATAGTGAATCACATTATGCTGAACGTAAACAGGATTCGAAATTGTCGTCGGTCTACTTGTTTCTACACATCCACCTTGATCAATAGAAACATCAATAATAACTGAACCGGGTTTCATAGATTTAACCATTGCTTCTGTTACAATGTGGGGAGTCTTTTCACCTTTAATCAATACTGCACCAATTAAAACATCAGCAAATCTTACAGCTCTCTCAATTGTATATGGATTGAGAACAACAGTCGTCACTGATTTACCAAGTATATCTTCCAATTTCTTTAATTTGTTCAAATCTTTATCAAGAACAATGACCTGAGCACCAACACCAATTGCAGTACGAGCTGCATTAGTTCCAACTGTTCCAGCTCCCAAAATTACAACTGCTGCCGGAGCTACACCGGGAATTCCACCAAGCAACATTCCCCGGCTTATGTCAAAATTTTTTTCAAGATACCTTGCGGCAATCTGGATTGACATTTGCCCGGCAATTTCGCTCATCACACTTAAAATTGGAAGATTACCATTTGAATCTTCCACAAGTTCAAATCCGATGGATGTAACTTTTTTCTCCAGAAATATTTCAAGAATCTTTCTTCGCATAAAAAGATGGAGAAAAGAAAAGACGATTTGTTCAGGATTTAATTTTAAAGCCTCTTCTTCTGTAAATGGTGCAACTTTCAAAATTAATTCCGAACGATTGATAGCTTCATCTGCTGAATAAACAATTTTAGCACCTACATCTTCAAACTCTTCATTGGTAAACCTGCTTTGAAATCCTGCATCTTTTTCAACAAAAACCTGATGACCATGATCGACAAGTAATTTTACTCCCGCCGGGGTTAAGGCAATTCTTTTCTCTTCGAAGTGAGTTTCTTTTAAAATCCCAATTCTCATTTATAACTCTTTTTTATTTATATCATTTTCAATTTAAATAAAATTTGCTTTTCATTGAACTGGGAGAAATTTTCAGCTTGAATTCTGAAATGAACAAACAACAAGCGAAATTAAGAAATCATTTAAGCTTAATTGATTTAGCTTAATTTTTGAAAAGTCTTTTTACTTTCCTGAGAGGTAATTAACTCTTACCGTCCAATAAAAACTTTTTATAACTCATATTGAGCAAAAAGATTCAGGATTGTTTCATCTTTTTCAACTGGTTTTACATTAAATAAATATCGAATGTTTAGATTGAGTGAAAGATTTTGTCTGATATAATATTGATTAAACAAATCCACAATTGTTCTCTTCAGGCTACCAAAAAATGGAGTTATTGAAAATGTAGCCCGATATTTATTATTCAGTAGATTTACTCTTGACCCAAGATTTATGGAAGTATAACTATACTTTGAAATTGAAATCTCGGAATTACTGATAGTCGTTCCCAGAAAAGTCGTAAAATTTTTAGTCCAGAAATTTTGAATTGAGAAATTCATAACAAAAAATTTAGCCCACAAATTTTTTTGAGTGTAATCCTGTTTTCTACTCGTGACGATATTCAAGAACAATCTATGAAGTACATTTAATCGCAAATCATAATTAGAAGATATAGAGAATTGATTGGTTACATCATTTAAATAATTCTGAAGTCTAATTGAATCGGCAGTAAGAGGGTCAATGTCATTATTAACCTTGAAGTTTGAATATCCAACAGTCACATTTGGAAAATTTCTCCTCAAATACAATGAGACAGAAGTTTCAAAATTTCGAAATGTGGTCGTTGCAATTTTAGTTTTTTGTAAGTTATCATTCAGATTTTCATAACTCACAGAGAGAAAGACTCTATTATCAAACAAACTCAGTCGATCCATAACCTGTAAACCTTTTATATCACTCCTTAAAAAGTTCTGGCCAAAAGATAAATAATCATTACCACGATAGATGTAAGAAGTTTTAAAGTAATTCCCGAAATAATTAATGCTAAACATTACATCAGCAGCAAGTGTTGGAAATTCCTGTGGGTTCAATGGAACTATGAATTGATTTATTGTAATAAAATTTTTTCCAATGTCCCTTATTCTTTTAATCAAATTAGGGTCTCCCCCAAATGGTTTACCCGCACCGAAAAGGGAATCAATAATTTTATCTGTGAAATTGCCTGTTGAGATATCATTGTTAATTATTGAAAAAGCACCTTGAGCTTTAAATAAAATTTTTTGATTATCTATTCCTATCATCAAATCTGTTCCTACAACAACATTTTCTTTTGGTCGAGCACCAAATTGTATAGAGTTTAAATCATCTTTAGAATGTAAATAAGTAAATCCAAGTTGAAAATTTTGTCCTCTACCGAAATAGGGTCTAATTGCAAATAATTTCCGTTGAAAAGTACCGAGATTTACTCTCGCGAAAGGCTGACCAAATTTAGATGAATCAACAGGTATCACATCAGAACCAATAACAGCACTATCTCTTGAATAAAGTTGCAACAATTCACCTTCAACTTTTCTTGTAATTTCACCATAAGAAGTCTGAATATTGAAAACTCCAAATTCAAGTTTTCCTGTTATTCCTCTCAATCTTTTTCCATTCATTATCAAAAAAGGATAAACTGGATAATGATCACCCAAATCCAATCTTAAAAAGTCGAGATCAAAACTTAAGAGAAATCTATTTTGAGGTTGTAAGTAAGATTTTTCTTCAGTGGTTAGATATAAATTTAAACTTGAGTTTATAATTCCATACTGATTGGTAAATCCTAAATTCATTCGATTAAAACTAATTTTTCCTGCATTCATATTTTCATAATTTGATTCCAATCTTAAAAGGCCATTGTATTTAAATTTTTGAGCTTGTACGACTTTCTTTTCTTCCTCACTTACAACATTAAAGGAAAAATTAGAAATTGATAGTGGCTTACCAGTTGTATCATATAAAACAACTTTTAAAGTATTAAGACCCGTCCTCAAATTTTTATAACGACCCTGAGAAAGAATTATCAAATCCTGGCTGAATAATACAAGTGATGTAATCTCATCATCATTTAACCAGATTCGTGTAAAATCTTTTTTCACATTTGGACTTGTTCTAAGCAATGAAATCGCCAGAAAGAATTCATCTTTAGTGGTTGGTTCTTCACTGGTTGGACTGAGAACAATTACCTGTTCATCTATCTGTTCTTTCTTTTTAACATTTACCCTGAAATAATTTCCTGTTTCAGATGCGCGATAAGGATAATTTAGAACAACACCTTTGGTTGTCAGGACTTTAATGTAATATTCAACATAAGGGAAAACAACATAATCTGGTGGAATTGTAGCCGAAACGGTATTTCCCTGAATGTTCATCTCAATTACAGAAAGTTCCATTTTGCTAAAAGTTCGATAGTAAAGAAAAGCTTGCTGAATTTCATGATCTGCGGACACATCGATTCTTATCTGTAAAGGCTGGTTCTCAAAAATTTCAAGTGTTTCTGGCTGGTTCAAGAACTCTTGTTGAGACAATACGGATTGAATATTAATGATAAAAATGAACAGAATTAAAAAATACTTTCCCACAACAAACTCTCCTAAGATTTTCAAAAAAATTAGATTTTTATTCAAACATAAGAATTGTATATGCAAGATGCTGAACTTGAATCAATCGCTTTTCTTGACCTGATCGAGTGATTTTGTCTATCATGATTTTAAGTAAAAATCCCACCTGAATTTTTTAATTATTCGAAATCAAGGTAATAAATTCTGAATGTTCCCTGGGGAGTTTGAATTCGTATATATTTTTCATTTGTCTTCAGAGAATTCCTGACTTCATTTAGCTGCTGTTCATTAGCCTGAGTTATGGAAACATTTCCTTCTCTTGTTATAATAGAGGTATTACCAGCTTCTACAGTTCCTGATTGTTGAGCTCCAATTAAAGCTCTAATATCAACAGTACCGCTTTCAACTGTTAAAATTGTCTGTCCATCTTCGAGCACATTTACAAATCCTGATGTTCCTCTAATTGTAGCTACTGCTGTTGGAGTAGTGATAATGAATTCATCTTCATCCTGTTGTTTCTCAACATCAAATCGCATTTTTCCCACATCAATTTTAGTATTTTTAATTAAGCCACGATCTTTTTTATCAGCGAAGACAGTGATAATTGTATTTTCTCTAACTCTCAAACTACTTCCATCTATAAATCTAACAACTGCTACTGATTTTTCACCAGTTCTCAATTGATCTTTAGCTTCAAGTGTTGTTGCTGGTCTGGTTTGTAACCAATCAGTTTGAGGTTTTTTGTGTTTTACATCTTGAATTACTTTCAATACAATGGCAGCATTAAAAACTGGAGTGTTTGAGGGAAGTGGCAAAAAAGCACTGAATACAAATGAAATTAAAATTAGAAGCAACGAAAAAATAAAATTCTTACTTTTCATAATTCCCTCCTCAAATTACTCTTTAGTAATTCTAATTACATTATTTGCATTCAATTCCAGAAAACTTATAAGCTCTTCAAATGTCATTATAGTCCCATCTTCTCTTCTTATTTGTAATTTAGAAGGATCAATCTGACCACTTCCAAGTAATCTTGTAAGTTCATTATCACCAAGTCGTTGAACGGCATTATTAAATCTCTGAACGAGTTGTTGATAATATTGTGATTCTGGATTAATAATTGAAAAGTTTATTATCTCACTAAAGATTTTTTTACCACCAGCTGGACCAGGAATATTAGCAGAAACCTGCAAGACAATTTCACTACCAGGTTTTACTTCTCTTTCAAGTAGTTGCCTTAAATTTACACTAGTAGTTGCACCAACATTTTTATTATTTACCAGAGGTGTTCCTCTCTGCAATGCTTCTTCAAGAGATTGATTTCGATCGATTCTTTCACTGGCTTTAATAGAATATTCAGATACACCTGGAATTGGAGTCCATTCGACAAGTATATTCCCGGCATCATAAGATTGATTTGCTCTTGGATTAATAATTGTTAACGTTTGTGATGGATTAAGAAAAGTCAAATTTTTTGTATCTGATGCAAGTAAGATTTGACCCGTTGCATCATACAAATAAACAGTAAGTCGGTATTCACCTGTTGGCTTACCGTATTTAATGTTTTCTTCAATTAAATTTGTATTGGCTCTGTGGTCATGAATCCGCACATCAACTTTTCCGATATCGTCATTGCAAAGAGTTCTGGCCAGGAAAGGTTTTGTTATAAACCAGGCAACTTCAACAAAATCACTTGCACCGAATTTTTTCCACTCAACTCGTCCAGCCATAACGACTATTTGATTAGGTGCATTAATTTCTGCACAGAAAATTCTTGGTGCCCCCTGAAGATCATTCAAAGTTGCAAAGGATGCAAAATCAGTTGTATTTAATTCAGGAAAAACTATTAATCTAATTGAACCTTGAGAATATGCAGGGAGATAAACCATACTCAGCAGGAATATCAAAAGCATTATTTTTTTCATAATCCCTCCAATATTTTATACAATTTTAATAATAAGTAAATTGAATTATAAAACCGACATAAATGAAACGAATTTCTAATTTTAATATAGTTTTTTTCGGTCAATTTTCAACGGAGATTTGTCAGTAAATCTGGAATTTTAATGTAAGTATATGCTTAAAAAATTAATTGAAATATCAATCAAATTAACATCAGAAAAAGACCCTGATAAATTATTAGAATTAATAGTTGATTCATCACTGGATTTTCTTCAGGCTGAAAGAGCGACTGTTTTCTTATACGACAATACCACAAAAGAACTCTACTCGAAAGTAGTAACTGGGGTTGACAAAAAAGAAATTCGCTTTTCAATCGAAACAGGAATCGCCGGTTATGCTGCAAGAACTGGCGAAACTTTAATTATTGACGATCCTTATAATAATCCTCTATTTAATAAAGATATAGATTCAAAAACTGGCTTTGTTACCCGAGATATTTTAACTGTTCCGATGAAAAATCATGAAAATCAAATCATTGGAGTTTTTCAAGTATTAAATAAAAGAACGGGCAAATTTACATCGGAAGATTGTGATTATGCCCAGGCTTTTGCTTCAATTGCTGCTGTTGCTATTGAGAATGCTCGTTTAATCGATGAGCAGAAAAAACAATACGAACTTTTGCAAAAAGCTTTTAAAGAATTACAGGATGCCCAAGAAACAATAATCCGACAGGAGAAATTTGCAACCATTGGCCAACTCGCATCCGGAATTAATCATGAGATTAAAAATCAGCTTGGTGTAGTAATGGCAGTTGAAGCCATTAGAAAAATGTATCCCGATAATCAAAAAATTCAGATGTATACCCAACTTATTTTAGAAGCACGAAATCGAATCGTCAGTCTGCTCGATGAAATTAGAGATTTCGCAAAGAAAAAAGATTACGAAAAAACAAAAATTGATCTTAGTTTATTAATAAAGAATACAATCAAACTTTGTGAATTTGATAAGGAGCTTGATTCAATTAAAATCATTTTTAATTCAAATGATAATCTTGAACCAATCGCTTATATAAATGCAGATAAAATTCAGCAGGTATTAATTAATTTAATTAGAAATGCAGGTCATGCTTCTCCACCAAAAAGCAAAATCGAGATTGAACTTTCAAGAGAAAATAATTTCTGGTTGATTAAAATTCGTGATTATGGTAAAGGTATTCCCGATGAAATCAAGGATAAAGTCTGGGAACCATTCTTCACAACAAAATCAAGTGGAACAGGATTAGGTCTTGATATTTGCAGAAAGATAATTGCCAATCATAATGGAGAAATATGGTTCGAATCGCAAGTTGAAAAAGGCACTACATTTTTTATCAAACTACCAGCATACGAAGAAAAATGAATTCAGCAATCCAGAAACTTTCAAGAAAAAATTTAGAAACTTTAATACAAGCCTTTGAATACATTTCATCACCACTCGAACCAGAAAAAATTTTAGAATTAGTTCTTGAACAGATATCTCAACTTCTAAATGCAGAAGCTGGTTCAATTTTTTTACTAAATGAAAAAACTAAAGAGCTTGAATTGAAAGTAGCCACAAATCTTTCTGAAGAAGAGATTGGAAAAATAAAAGTACCTCTTGGCAAAGGACTTGCTGGCTTCGTAGCCGAAAAAAATCAATCGGTAAATATTAAAGATGTAAGTCAAGATGATAGATTTTACTCAAATATAGACCACATCACTGGTTTCAAAACAAAAAATATTTTGACAGTCCCTCTTAAAACTTCAAACAAAATTGTTGGTGTACTTCAGGCATTAAATAAGAAAGATGGAAATTTTTTCTCGGAAGAAGATGAAATCTTACTGACAGAATTTGCTCGCCTGGTAGGTTTAACATTAGAAAAAGTCTGGTTTCTCTCACAACTAATTGAAAAACAAACTATTGAGACTGATTTAAAAATTGCAAGTCAGATACAGGAATCATTACTTCCAAAAGATGAGTTAATACATAATGATGTTTTAATCAAAGGATTTTACAAACCTGCTCGTTATATAAGTGGAGATTATTTCGATTTCTTTGTTCTGAATAAAAACGAAATTCTAATTGTTCTTGGAGATGTTGCCGGGAAAGGTGCTCAAGCATCACTCATTATGGCATCAGTAAAAGCATATCTTTCAGCTGCAATTGAATCAAATCTTGATTTTGTGACGATTGCAAATAATCTGAATAAATTTCTTGCATCTAATACACCTCTCGATAAATTTATAACAATCTTTCTTGGTTTAATCAATTTGCAGGAAAATAAAATCACTTACATTAATAGTGGTCACGAGCCCGGTTTAATTATTTCTTATGATGGTAAGATAAGTCATCTTCCCTCGAACAATATAATGATGGGAGTTCTTGAAAATTTTGAATACATACCAACGGAATTAACCTTTCCAGACAATTCTTTTCTCTTTATCTATACTGATGGTGTAACTGAAGCGAACAATAAAAATAATGATAGATTTGGAACAGAACGATTATTAGATATCTTATTGAAAAATTCAAAAACGCCACAAAAAATTTTTGATATCCTTCCTGAATCTATTGAAGCTTTTTCCGGGGAAATGGTTCAATTTGACGATATAACTTTTTTAATTGTAATTAGAGGAAAAGTGTTCTTTAAAGATTGATTATCTACATCCTGAATTTGAAATTAAATTATATTAAATTGAATTGTAAATCTTTGAGGAAAAATGATTGATAAAACATTATTCTCGTTCGAAAAAGTTGATGACATTTGCAAAATAGAAGTATTAACGCACTTAGCAACTGCACCAGTTACAGTAAAATTTAAAGAGACCATAGATGAATTGATACAAAAAAATAGATGTCAAAAAATATTGTTCGATCTTTCGAAAGTGGAATTTGTTGATAGTTCATTTATAGGTGCGATTGTTTATGCATATAAAATTTTAAACAAATCCAATGGAAAAGTATGCTGTGTAATCAAAACAGCATCTGTTAATGATCGATTTGTTATCTCACAGATAGATAAACTGATTAAGATAACTCTAACAATAGAAGAAGCTCTAAGTTATCTCAAAAGTTGATTAGAATATTTTCAATATTTGAAAATCATTAATGTCATCCATCACTAAAGATTTCTCCCGGATAATAACTACTTCACTGAAAACAATTACCCCAGAATTTATTTTTAAGAATAAAGTCAGAATATCAAATTCAAAGATTGAATCTGGCTCGTTTGCTCTCAATCTTAACCAGTATGAAAAAGTCTACGTAATTGGTTTTGGAAAAGCTTCTTCTGCAATGGCAACTGAACTGGAAAAATATTTAATAGATAGAATCGAGAGTGGAATTGTAATCACTAAATATGGATTTAAAACACCAACGAGAAAAATTAAGATTTACGAAGCCGGTCATCCAATCCCTGATGAAAATTCAATAAAATACTCACAAGAAATTATCAAATTACTTGAAAAGACAACATCGAATGATTTAGTAATCTGTCTTATTTCGGGAGGTGGTTCTGCATTGTTTGAAATGCTTGAACCACAGTGGGAGTTAACAACATTACAATCTCTCAATGAATATCTTATTAAGCAAAATATATCCATTTACGAGATTAACAGATTTAGAAAAGCATTTTCAAAAGTGAAAGATGGAAAGTTGCTCAAATATATTTTCCCTTCGACATGTATTTCATTTATACTTTCTGATGTTCCGGGGAATGATTTGTCTGTGATTGCATCAGGTCCGACTTTTATTAACAAGCAACATACATATACAGAGATAAAAAATATCAATGAAGTAAAAGAGATATTAAGCAAGAATATTTCATCTCCTCCAATTGAAGAACAAATAGTAGAGAAAAAATATGAAGAATATATAGTTGATTATTATAGAAATAGAGTGCATAACTTAATAATTGCTTCAAATGAAGATATTGTGAATTCATCAAGAGATGTAATCACCAATCTTGGTTATGAAATTCAAAATATTGAATATAATCTTTTGTCTTCAACAGAAGAAGTTTGTAAAAAAGTCGTGGATGAATTATCTGAATTTGAAATTCAAGACCGTAAATCTAAAAAGGCTTTTATTTTTGGTGGTGAAACATTTCTCAAAGTTACCGGAAATGGTAAGGGCGGAAGAAACTCTCATCTTATTTTACAAATCCTGAACGAGATTATTTCAAAAAAATTAATTTTCAATTTCCAGTATTTAATAGCTTCTCTCGCTACAGATGGGAATGATGGTCCAACTGATGCAGCTGGTGCTTTTATTACAGATGAACTCGTCGAAAAATTAAGAAACGAAGAGGCAACAATTAATTCTTTTCTAAAGAAATTCGATTCCTACAATTTCTTTAATCAACACAATTGTTTAATCCGGACTGGAGTTACTTATACAAATGTAGCTGATTTAATCATAGGTTTGTTTCAAAAACAATAAGTTAATGTTCGAACAATTCAGTTACTGAAATAAAATTAACCAGTCATTGAGAGTTCCGATTTTAATCGGAACTAAGCAGTATGTTCTCCTAAAATAATTTTCAAATAATGTTTCGGTGGAAGTAAAGTGAATGTCACCCTGAATTTATTTCAGGGTCTATTTTTGGTTTATAATTACAAGTTTAGATGCCGAAATAATGCTGAAATAAATTTAGCACAGGATTTGGTACGACACTTTTTGGACAGCTCCTAACATCAAAGAAAAGATTGCTTCGTCACTTCGTTCCTCGCAATGACAAATATTGAAAAACAATAAGTCATTGCGAGCCCCGATTTTTAATCGGGACAAAGCAATCTGTTCTCATACTTGTAAAAGGATTTTTCAGATAGTATAGTGAAAGATTGCTTCGTCACTTCGTTCCTCGCAATGACAAATATTGAAAAACAATAAGTCATTGCGAGCCCCGATTTTTTATCGGGGCGAAGCAATCTGTCCTTATACTTGTAAAAGGATTTTTCAGATAGTATAGTGAAAGATTGCTTCGTCACTTCGTTCCTCGCAATGACTGTTGATATTGTCAGTCTTCGTCTTCGCTCAGACTGACAATGAAGAAACAACATTATGAGAACAAGAAATGGAATGTCATCCCGAGCAAAGACGAGGGATGACATACGCATAATAGTCACAGATTAAAAGTATTTTATACATCAAAGACAAGATTGCTTCGTTACCTCACTCCTCGCAATGACATCTCTTTTCATTTCATCATTAACAAGAACTTAAAACAAAAACCTCTCTGGAGATTTCTCTCCAGAGGGTCAAAAGAAAATTTACAAACACTACTTACTTAATTAACACCATTTTCTTCGTTGCAACAAACTCTCCAGCCGTGAGCTTATATAAATAAACTCCACTTGTCAGATTTGAACCATCAACTTTTACTGTGTGATATCCCATTCCCATCCTTTGATTATCTATCAATGTCAACACCTCTTGTCCTATCATATTGTAAACCTTCAATGTAACAGTGCTCTCTTTCGGCAATCCAAAACTTATCGTCGTCGATGGATTGAATGGATTTGGATAATTCTGAGAGAGTGAATATGTCGTCGGCTTCGAAACCTGCTCATTAACTCCTGTAATGTTCGTCAAATATGAATCTCCCATCCTGCCAAATGTATCCACTGTCGTGGCTCCTGTCATATATCTGGTCATATTCAATATATGATTTTGTGCAAAGCCTGCCTCGTTATCATTTCCTCCACCATTATTTACTGCATCTCCCCAGTTTATTCCATACTTATACTCAACTCTCAATACTGTGTATTGCGGGAATGTTATATCTCTCGAGAATATCTTATCTCCTGCTGTTACATCTCCATGTGTTCCATCATCATACAATCTTATCACTACTGTCGAATCACTATTTGGCCAGCCTCCACTTGGCCATTGCAATGGTAACGCACTTCCCGCTATATGAACTGTATTCACTACTGGGAATGGTTGGCCATTCACTATCGATACGGCTCCATTTGTATTTACCGTAAACTTAATCGTACATGGTTGATTTAATACCGTGGCCAAACTTGCATCATTGAAGGCTCCACTTATAAATACTGAGCCTGCATTTATATCATCCTGTGTGAATGTATATACTCTGTTTGGTCTGCTTTCCCAGTTGTTTGGTGTATACCAGAACTTGAATTCTATGCTTTCTCCTACTCCAG